>ENA-OSEO01000324-OSEO01000324.1-sediment-metagenome-genome-assembly--contig:-NODE-324-length-131435-cov-6.021422_pt1 | contig 131435 bp, 101 predicted proteins | sample MGYA00237883_ERZ534232 | MGnify/ENA metagenome assembly ERZ534232
GCGGCGCTTGACGCGGGCGGGCAGGCGTCGATCACCACCGATACACTCAGCGCCGGGTCGCACACCATCACCGCCCAGTACGCGGGCAGCGCGACGTTCGCGGGCAGCACCTCGCCCGATCACACCCACGACGTCGGGCTGGCGAGCACGTCGACCAGCGTCACCACCGCGCCGAATCCGTCGGCGTTCGGGGAGTTGGTGACCATCACCGCGACCGTCACCTCCGGCGCGGGCACGCCCGCCGGCACCGTCGAGTTCTTCGACGGCGCTGCCTCCCTCGGCACAGCGGCGCTTGACGCGGGCGGGCAGGCGTCGATCACCACCGATACACTCAGCGCCGGGTCGCACACCATCACCGCCCAATACCTGGGCGGCGGGGCGTTCGCGGGCAGCACCTCGCCCGATCACACGCACGACGTCGGCCAGATCGCGACGACGACCGCGCTGAGCGCCTCGCCCAACCCGTCCGGCTACGGCCAGCCGGTCACCCTGACGGCGACGGTGACGGCCTCCAGCGGCACGCCGACCGGGACGGTCGAGTTCTTCGACGACGCGACTTCGCTCGGCACGGTGGCGCTCGACGCGGGCGGGCAGGCGGTCCTGATCACCAGCGCGCTCCCGGTCGGGACGCGCTCGCTGACGGCAGAATACGCGGGCGACGCGGCCTACCTGGGCAGCACGTCCACCGCGATCACGCAGACGGTCAACCCGCAGCTCGTCACCTGCGACGCGGCGACCTTTGCCGGGCTGCTGGCAACCACCCCGCCGGGCAGTACGATCACCTTCGGCTGTGACGGGACGATCACCCTGGCCGGGACCCCGTTCACCGTGGCGTCGAGCGTGATCCTCGACGGGACGGGCCGCAGCGTCACGTTCGACGGCGACGACCTCAGCGGCGTGTTCGTGGTCAGCCCCGGCGTGTCGCTGACCGTGATCAACCTGACGATCACGGGCGGCGCCGCGGTCGATGGCGGCGCGATCTACGCCAACGGTGGCGACATCGTCCTCGGCAGCGGCGCGGCCATCACCGGCAACGCGGCCACCGGCAGCGGCGGCGGCGTCTTCCTCACCGGCGCGGGCAGCAGCCTCACGCTCAACAGCGGGTCGGTCGTCAGCGGCAACACGGCCCAGGACGGCGGCGGGATCGCCTCGCAAGGCGGCGCGGTGACCGTCCAGGGCGGCGCGGACGTGACCGGCAACACGGCCACCGGCAAAGGCGGCGGCATCTTCATCAGCGACGCCCCGCTAATCGTCACCGGGAGCGGCACGCTGATCGGCGGCGCGGCGGGCAACACGGCGCAGAACGGCGGCGGGGTCTTCAGCATCGGCGAGACGGCCAGCGTGGCCCTCAGCGGCGGCGCGGACGTGACCGGCAACGCGGCCACTGGCAACGGCGGCGGCATCTACAACGACAGCGCCGCGCTGACCATCACCGGGGGCGGCACCACCGTCAGCGGGAACAGCGCGACCGTGCACGGCGGCGGCGTCTTCAACCTGACCGGCTCGGTGCTCCTCACAGCGGGGGCCACGATCGACGGCAATAGCACATCCACCGGCAACGGCGGCGGGCTGTACAACAACGGCGGCCCGGCCACGATCGAGGATGGCGCCGACATGACCGGCAACGACGCCGGGCTGTACGGCGGCGCGATCTACAGCCGCGGCGGCGGGCTGGTGACCGTCACCGGGAGCGGCACGCTGATCGGCGGCGCGGCGGGCAACACGGCGGGCGACGCGGGCGGCGGCATCTACAGCTATGGCACGACCAGTGAGCTGATCGTCAGCGGTGGGTCCGACGTGAGCGGCAACAGCGTCGTCGCGGGCAACGGCGGCGGCATCTACAACAACCTGGGGACGCTGACCGTCACCGGGAGCGGCACCACCATCGGCGGCAGCCCCGGCAACGCGGCGTCCGGCCACGGCGGCGGCATCCTCAACGACGCCGGCACAACCAGCGTCGAGAGCGGCGCGCTCGTGTCCAACAACACGGCGGTCTTCGGCGGCGGCATCTTCAACTACGCCGTCGGCGCCACGCTGACGATTCAGAGCGGCGCGGACGTGAGCGGCAACACCGCCACGGCCAACGGCGGCGGCATCTATAACGAGTTCGGCGCGGTCACCGTCACCGGGAGCGGTACGAACATCGGCGGCAGCCCTGGCAACAGCGCGGGCACGCACGGCGGCGGCATCCTCAACGACCGGGGCACGCTGACCATCGAGGGCGGCGCGCTGGTGTCGAACAACAGCGCGACCAACGGCGGCGGCGTGTACAACTACGCCATCACCGAATCGCCCAGCACGGTGCGCGTGCAGACCGGCGCGGACGTGGCCGGCAACACGGCCAGCCACGCGGGCGGCGGCATTTACAACGACAGTGGCGCGATCTTCGTCGAGGGCGCGGGCACGATCATCGGCGGCTCGACCGGCAACACCGCGACTCACGGCGGCGGCGTGTACAACTTCGGCAGCGGCGCGACCCTCACCGTCAACAACCAGGCGCGCATCGACAACAACGACGCGAGCAACGGCGGCGGGATCCGCAACAACGGCGGCGCGGTGACCGTCGCCCGGAGCACGATCGCCAGCAACACCGCCACTCAGAATGGCGGCGGGATCAACGCGACCAGCGGCACCCTGTCGGCGATCCAGAGCACGATCAGCGGCAACAGCGCGGCCAACGGCGGCGGCCTGTACAATGACGGCGCCGGGGTGACGGTCGACAACAGCACGATCAGCGGCAACAGCGCGGCCAACGGCGGCGGCCTGTACAACGCGGGCGGCTCGGCCACTTTGACCAACGTCACCGTCGCGGGTAACACGGGCAATGGCAGCGGCGTCAACCGGGCCGGCGGCACGGTCACCGTGCGCAACACGATCCTCCACAACGGCGGGACTAACTGCGCGGGAACCATTAGCGATGGCTCGGGCAACCTGCAATATCCGGGCACGTCGTGCGGGGGCGGCATTCTCTCGCGCGACCCGCTGCTCGGCCCGCTGGCGGACAACAGCGGCGCCACGTTCACCCACCTGCCCGGCGCGGGCAGCCCGGCCATCGACGGCGCGAATAACGCCCACTGCCTGGCCGTCGACCAGCGCGACGTGGTGCGGAGCGACAACGGCAGTTACATCGACGGCGACGGCGACACGATCGGCCAATGCGACGCCGGGTCGGTGGAGGTGGGCGGCTACGTCGCCACGGCGACCTGTGCCGGCGTCACCCAGGTGACGCCCGCCGAATGTGACGCGCTGGTCGCGCTGTACAGCAGCGCCAACGGCGGCGGCTGGACCGAGAGCACCGGCTGGACGACCGCACCCGGCACCACGCCGGAACCGTGCGGCTGGTTCGGCGTGACGTGCACCGCCGGCGCGCCCCGCCGCGTGATCGCGCTGGAACTGCCCGGCAACGGGCTGAGCGGGAGCATCCCGCCGGAGCTGGGCGACCTGTTCGCGCTGGAGACGCTCGACCTGTCCGGCAACGCCCTGATCGGCGGCATCCCGGCCAGCCTGGGCGACCCGGCGAGCCTGGTCAGCCTCGACCTGTCCGGCAACGGGCTGGGCGGGACGATCCCCGCCAGCCTGGGCGACCTGACCGCGCTCCAGGTGCTGGCGCTGAGCGACAACCAGATCGGCGGGACGATCCCATCGCGGCTGGGCAACCTGTCCGCGCTCGAATACCTGGCGCTGGACCGCAACCGGCTGAGCGGGCCCATCCCGGCCAGCCTCGGCGGCCTGTCCGCGCTGCGCACGCTGGCGCTGGATAACAACGCGCTGCAAGGCGATCTGCCGCCCGCCCTGGCGAACCTGTCCCTGCTCGGCACGGGCAAGACGCCCTGGGGCGCGAGTCACCGGGTCAACCTGCGCTTCAACCGGCTGAGCGCGTCCGACGCGGGCGTGCGCGGCTTCTTCAACCAGAAGAATCCCGGCTGGGCGGGCACGCAGACCGTCCCGCCGGGGGGCGTCCGCGCGCGGACGCTCTCCGCGTCGAGCGTGGTCGTCTCGTGGGGGCCGATCGCGTACACCAACCACGGCGGGGGCTACCGGGTGGGCTACAGCACCACGCCCGGCGAGCCGTATACGTTCGGCTGCGAGACGGGCAGCAAGTCCGCGCGAAGCTGCCGGATCGATGGGCTGCCGGCTGCGCCGGCCTACTACTTCGCCGTCCAGTCCTTCACGCCCGCCCACGGCGACCAGCAGAACGACCTGCTGAGCGCGTACAGCGACGAAGTCGTGCCCGGCCCGGCGGCCCCGGCGCTGACCAGCCCGGCCCACCGCGCCGTGATGCCGGTCGATGCACCGTCGTTCGCGTGGGAAGGCGTCGCCAACGGCAACACCTACGAGTTCCAGCTCGACAACAGCCAGGGCTTCGGCACGCCCGAACAGGCGGCGGTGCGGACCACCACCGGCTTCACGACCGCGCCGCTGCCCGATGGCCGCTATTTCTGGCGCGTGCGCGCCGTCAACGTCAACGGGCAGCCCAGCAGTTGGAGCCGGGCGTGGCAGGTCATCATCGACACCGAAGACCCCGCCGCGCCGGTTCTCGCTACCCCGCGCGACCGGTCCAACACGCCCGATCACACGCCGCGCCTCAACTGGCGGGCGGTGCCGGGGGCTAATATCTATCAGGTGCGGGTCTACAACAATCCGGCCCTGAGCGGGACGCCGCTGATCGACGCGACCACGCCGCGCGCGTTTTACGTCGTGCCGGACGCGGACGCGTTGGGCTTCGGCGCGGCGTACTGGCAGGTCCGGGCCCAGGACCACGCCGGAAACTGGGGCCCGTGGAGCGAGGTGAACGCGTTCACCGTCACGCTGCTCAAAGCGCCGACGAACGGGGCTTTCGCGACCAGCGCCGCGCCGGTCTTCCGCTGGGCGCGCGAACCGGGCGCGGCGGCCTACCGGGTCCAGATCGATACCGACGCCGGGTTTGGCGCACCGCGCGCGCGGGAGGCGACCGTCACCAGCACGCGCTACGTGCCCGATCCGCCGCTCGATGACGGGACGTACTACTGGCGCGTCAGCCCGGACGGCGGCGCGACCTGGACGCCCGGCTGGATGCTGACCGTCACGCCCGGCCCGCTGCGCGCGCCCCGGCCCACGGCCCCGGCCAACGGGCTCGTGTCGTACAGCACGACGGTCGAGCTGGCGTGGGATGCGCTGGCGGGGGCGAGCGAGTACCAGGTGCAGATCGACGACCGGAGCAACTTCACCGCGCCGGAACGCGACCTGATGTCCGGCGACACGACCGAAACCCTGGCCGGGCTGGCGGATGGCCGCTATTACTGGCGGGTGCGCGCGTTCAACGGCGAAGGCGTGGCCGGGCAGTGGAGCAGCAAGCGATCCTTCGTGATCAAGACTGACGCGCCGGCGCTGCAATCACCCGCCGACCGGGCGGGCACCGCGGACACCACACCCGCGCTGCGTTGGCGCAACCACCAGGGCGCGGCACTCTACCACGCGCGCATCGCCACCGACGCCGCCTGCACGACCGTCGTCCGCGAAGATCCGGCGCACACCACCCGCCGCTACGTGCCCGACCCGGCGCTGCCGGCGGGGCAGTATACGTGGTGCGTGCGCGCGCAGGACGCGCTGGGCACCTGGAGCCCGTGGAGCGTCCCGTTCCGGCTGACGGTCATCGACGCGCCCGCCAAACCGGGCCGCCCGGTGCTGCAAAGCCCGGCTAACGGCGAGGTCACCAACGACACGACGCCCACCTTCACCTGGGACGCCGTGCCGGATGCCGCGTCGTACCAGTTCCAGCTCGATACCAACCGGCGCTTCGCCGCGCCGATCCGCGATGCCAACCCCGGCGGCACCAGCCACACGCCCGGCGCCGCCCTGCCGGACGGCGCGTACTTCTGGCGCGTCCGGGCGGTCAACGCCGATCTCATCGCCGGGGCGTGGAGCGCGCCGCGCCGCGTGATCGTCGACACGCAGCCGCCGGAGGTCCCCGCGCCGAAGCAGCCCGCGGCGGGCAGCAGCACGGCGGACACGACGCCGCGCTTCTCGTGGGCGCGGGCGCGCGACGCGCGGCTGTACCACGTGCGCATCGCGAGCAACGCCGCCTGCACGACCGTCGTGCAGGCCATCAACGACGTCCCGCGGCTGGCGGCGATCCCAGATACGGCGCTGGATTACGGCACGTACTTCTGGTGCGTGCGCGCCGAGGACGCCGCGGGTAACCTGGGCAGTTGGAGCGCCGCGACGCCGTTCCACGTGACGATCCTGAAAGCGCCCAACGACGACGCCAGCGTGCTCGACACGACGCCGACTCTGCGCTGGGCGGCCATCGACGGCGTAAGCAGCTACGACGTGCAGATCGACGATACCGATCTCACGTTTAACAGCCTCGTCGTCGAGGAAACCGTGGCCGGGCAAACCTACACCGCCGGGCCGCTAGCCTATGGCGAATACTTCTGGCGCGTCAGCGCGGACGGCGGCGCGACTTGGATGCCCGCCCGCCGCCTGATCGTCACGCCGGGACGCCCGGCGCGCCCGCGCCCGGTCGAGCCGGCCAACCGGCTGCTGGCAGCCACCGACTCGCTGACCTTCGGCTGGCAGGCTGCCGCCAACGCCGCAACGTACGAGCTGCACATCGACGACGATCCCCGCTTCGGCAGCCCGATCGCGATCGCGGTCGGCCCCAACAGGCTCCAGCAGACGGCGGCCAGCCTGCCGGAAGGCGTGCTGTATTGGCGGGTGCGCGCCCTGAACGCGTTCGGCGCGCCCGGCCCGTGGAGCGCCCGCCGGACGCTGACCATCGACACGACGCCGCCCGCCGCGCCGGACCCAATCGCGCCGCTGGACAACGCGCGCGTGACCAACCGCCGCCTCAAGCTCGAATGGACGCGCGTGGGCGACGCCGACCGCTACCTGGTCGAGGTCGAGGCCGGTACCGGCACGACCTTCACCCTGCCCCCGGTCGACGCGGGGAGCCGCCCATCCTACCAACTGCCCGAAACGCTCGCCCAGGGGACGTATCACTGGCGGGTCTACGCGGTGGATCGAGCCGGTAACGTGTCCGCGGCGAGCGACCCGCGCCACTTCAGCCTGGTGGCGGGCGTCACGGTGTTGGGCGCGCCAACCGGCGAGAGTGCCATCACCGCGCCGGAGGCCGGGGCGGAACCCGCGCTGATCCGGATCGAATCCGACGATCCGGCGATCACCGCTAGCGGGACGTGGACCACTCACGCCACCGGCGCCGCCAGCGGCGGGTCCTACCGCTACAGCAGCGGGAGCGCGGGCGACGCGCTGAGCCTGGCCTTCGAGGGGACGCGCGCCGAGGTGATCATCGTGCGCAACCCGGCGCTGGGCGTGCTCGCCGTCGAGCTGGATGGCACCGTGCTGGACCTGATCGACGGCGCGGCCCCCGTCGACGAGTTCGGCGTGCGAATCGCGCTCGAAGGGCTGGCAGCCGGGCCGCACACGCTGCGCGTGCTGGCGTCCGAAGGAACCATCGCCGTGGACGCGTTCGCGGTGGAGGCGCTCGTCGCGCCCGCCGCGTCGCCCACGCCGGTCCCGTTCGCGACGCCGGAAGAGACGATCGCGCCGCCGGACGCGCCCACCGCCACGCCGGGCCTGCCCGATCCGTCCGGCACACCGGCCCCGACGGTCGCGCCAACGGAGGACGCGCCAACCGTAACGCCAACGCAAACGCCCGCGGAGACTCCAACAGAGCCGCCAACGGCCACCACGACGCCCGCACCAACGGACACGCCCACCGTCGAGCCGCCGAGCGCCACGCCGACCGCCGAACCGAGCGCGACGCCCACGGCCACGGCAACACCGGGAGACGAGCCACCGACCGAAGCCCCCGGCGAGACAGTTCCGGACGCGCCGCCCGGCGCCGAGGACCCCGGGGAATCCGACTCGTGATTTCTGCTAACCGGCCTCAAACCGCCCTTGTCATCCAAAAGTGACAGGGCGGTGGGCCGGTTTGCTGAGGCTATGCGAGCCTGTTACAATACGTCATGCAGATCGCCCCGTCAGAGTCTCCGACGGGGGTTCTTGTGCCAGGGGTCACAGCAGAGCAGATACGCTATGAATGTCTCGAATAGTCGCTTCAGCCGGTCATTTGCTGGCGCCCTGGCGCTGTGCGTCGCGGGGCTGATCCTCAGCGCGTGCAGCCAGTCGCTCTCGGAAGCCGAGATCTGGGCCAGCGCGACCGCCCGCGCCCACGAGCGGCAGACGCTCGAAGCCCAGCGCGAGACCATCGGCACGCGCCCGGCGGCGGCCCGCACGTCCACGCCGGTCCCCCCGCCGAACCTGGAAGCGACCGCCGTCGCCCAGATCCGCGACATGCTCACCCTGACGGCGTGGAACTGGACCGACACGCCTACCCCAACGGAAACGGTCACGCCCGACCTCAACGCGACGGCCCAGGCCATGATCTTTGAGCGATGGACCGTCACCGCCGAAAGCTGGACGGCCACGCCCACGCCCGACCTCGACGCGACGGTCGAGGCCATGGCCGCCGCCGTGCAGAGTGGATCGGCCACGCCCGACTACGACGCGACCGCGCAGGCATTGATGATCCAGCGACTGACCGAGACGGCGGAAAGCTGGACGGCCACGCCCACGCCCGACCTCGACGCGACGATCGAGGCGATAGTGCGCGACGCGCTGACGGCGACCGCCGCCAATTGGACCGACACGCCCACCCCGACGCCCACCGAGACGCCGGGCACCATCCCGGCAACGCCCACGCCCGACTACGACGCGACCGTCGAGGCGCTGGTGGCGAGCGCGCTCAGCGGCAGCACGACGCCGGTTTTCGCCGCCCCGCCGAGCGCCGCCGCGCTGGCCGCGGGCGCGCCCGCCCAGGGACCGGACGATGCCCCGATCGTGCTGGTGGCCGTGCTCGATCCGCAGTGCGCGGACTGTGTGCGGTTCCACACCGCGATCCTGCCGGACCTGCTAGACGCCTATGCGGAGTCGATGCGGGTCGCGTACCGGCTGGTGCCGGTGCTGGGCGAGGACTCGGAGCGGGCGAGCCAGGCGGCGCTGTGCGCTGCCGACCAGGGCCAGTTCTGGCAGATGATGGACGCGCTCGCCGCCGCGCAGTCCGGTGAGACGCCCGCGCCCCTCAGCGAGGCCAGCCTGACCGCGCTGGCCGGTGACCTGGACCTGGACGAGGACGCGTTCGCGGCCTGCCTGTCGGACGGCGAGCGCCGCCGGGCCCTCGCGGGGGCGGCGCAGGAAATCGCGGGATTGGGCATTGCCGAGGTGCCAACCTATTTGATCAACGACAATTCGCTGACCGGCACCGCCACGCTGACCGATTTCGAAGCGGTGATCGACGCGCTGCTGGCCCTGGCCGCGCCTGCCAGCTAGGGCGCGCGGTGCTCACACTAACCTGTCTGGTGGAACGCGTATGAAGACTCGCAAGGATGGAGTACGGCGGGCGGCCTGGATCGCCCTGGCGCTGGTCGCAACCGGCGCCGTTCTGAGCGCCTGCGGCAATCCGAATGTCGACGTGGAGCAGACCGCGACGAAATTCGCCGCGAACGACATGCAAACGCGCACCGCTATCGCCCTCCAGCAGACGGCGGTGATTAACACGCCCACGCTCGACTACGACGCCACCGTGCAGGCGATGGTCGCAGCGGTGTTCACCAGCACCGCCGGGGGCGTCACGCCCACCGACCCGCCGACCTTCACACCTGCCGTCACGGATACGCCCACCGAGACGCCGGTGCCCCCTTCGGAAACGCCAACGCCCAATTACGGCGCGACCGCCCGCGCCATGCTGCGCGAGGTGCTCACCCAGACGGCAGTCGCCGCCGAAACGGGCAGCCCCACACCGCTCGACATGCCGGCGACGCTGGCCGTGGAGAGCCTGACGCCCTCACCGACGCACGACCTCGACGCGACGGCGCAGAGCCTGCTGAGCGGCGCGCTGACGGCCACCGCCGCCGTCTGGACCGACACGCCCACCCCCAGCCCGGTGCCGCCGACGGTCCCCACCGCCACGCCGACCAACACGCCGGACCTCGACGCGACCGCCGGGGCGCTGTTCGTCGCGGCTGTGACCGGCACGGCCTCGGCCTGGACCGACACGCCCACGCCGACCGACACGCCGACTCAGACGCCGACCGCCACCATCACGCCGACGCCGACCGACACGCTGACGCCGACCAACACGCCGGACCTCGGCGCCACGGCGCAGATTCTCGCCATGCAGGCGCTGACGGCCACCGCCGACACCTGGACGGACACGCCCACGCCGACCGACACCCCGGCCCCGACCAGCACGCCGACGCCGTCGGACACGCCCCGCCCAGGCGATTCGCCGGTCCCAACCCTGACGGCGTCGCTCACGCTGACGCCATCGCTCACGCCGACGCCGACCAACACGCCGGACCTCGACGCCACGGCGCAGTTCCTCGCCATGCAGGCCCTGACGGCCATGGCCTCGGCCTGGACCGACACGCCCACGCCCACCGAGACACCGGTCCCGACCAACACGCCGGTGCCGTCGCCAACGTCGCTGCCCACCAACACACCGCGCGCCACCGAGCCGGAACCGCCCCCCGCCGACGCGACGCCCGCGCCCGCCCAGCCGACCGCGGTAGCGGCCCTGCCCGAAAACCCGGTGACCTACCACGTCACCAACAGCATCCAGATCACCACGCTGGACCCCCAGGCCGCGTCCGACGCGGTGTCGATCACCGCCATCGACCAGCTCTTCCTGGGCCTGACGCGCCTGAACCCCGTCACACAGGCGATCGAGCCGCAGCTCGCCACCAGTTGGATGATCAGCGACGACAGCACCGTCTGGACGTTCTTCCTGCGCGATGACGTGCCGTGGGTGCGGTGGAATCCCGTCACCGGCCAGGGCGACGTGTTCCGCAACGTGAACGCCCAGGACGTGGTGTTTGGCATTCAGCGGGCCTGCGATCCGCGCCTGGATTCGTTCTATTCACCGGCCATCACCGGGGTGATCGCCGGCTGCGCCGACCTGCGCGCGCGCCGCCCGGCAGACGTGACGCCCGCCGACTACGACCTGGTGCAAGCCATCGCTATCGACGAGGGGATCGTCCAGGTCACGCTGACCGAGCCCGCCGCCCATTTCCTGACACTGACCGCGACGTGGCTGCTGCGCCCGGTGCCGACCGAGTTCGTGCAGCAGCTCGGCAGCCTGTGGAGCGAGCCGGGCAACCTCGTCACCAACGGGCGTTACGTGCTCGGCGAGTGGCTGCGCGGCGCGCGGCGCGTCTACCTCACCAACCCGTACCTGCCCGCCGACCTGCGCGGCCCCGGCAACATCAACCGGGTCATCGAGTCGGTCGTGCGCGACACGGGCAGCGCCTTCGCCCGCTACGTGGACGAGGAGATCGACGCGGGGCCGGTGCCGTCGGTGGCGATCGACCTCGTGCGGAGCGACCCGGCAACCAACAGCCAGCTCCGGCTGGCGATCGAGCCGTCGGTGTTCTACCTCGGCATGGCGCACGACCAGCCGCCGTTCGACGATGTGGGCGTGCGGCGCGCGTTTGCGGCGGTCATCGATCGCGCCACGTTCATCGAGGAGAATCTCGCCGGGCGCGGCGTGCCGATGATCCATTTCACCCCGCCGGGCACGTTCGGCGCGCCGCCGATAGACTCGGTCGGCGTGGGCTACGATCCGCGCTATGCCCGCGCCCAACTGGCCGAAGCCGGTTACGTGAACTGCGCCAACCTGCCGGAGGTCGAGATCGTCACGTGGCCGGGCACCACCGCGTGGGCCGAGTTCCTGGTGGACAGCTTCGTGCAGGAGTTGAGCTGCGCCGCCGATCACTTCACGATCGTCGAGCAGGACTTCTCGGCCCTGATGGACATCCTCGGCCCGGCGGTGGATGCCGAGGACCGGCCCAACATGTGGATGATGGTGCGCAGCCCGGACTATCCCGACGCGCACGACTGGCTCGGCGAGGTGTTGGGCTGCGAGGCGGACAACGCCTTCAACCGCCCGTGCTCCGAGGTGGACGACCTGATCGCGCAGGCCGCCGCCACCAGCGACCCCGACGAGCGCGCCGATCTCTACGCGGACATCGAGGAGCAGTTCTTTGGGCCGGAGGGAGAATTCCCGGTCATTCCGCTGTTCATCCGCGCCGACTACGCGCTGTTCAAGCCGTGGGTGGAGAACCTGGCCGGCACGCTGGTCCCCGCGTCGCAGTACGACTTCATCGAGATCGACGTCGCGGCCCAGCCGGAGATGCCGGTCTATCTCCAGTCGGAAGCCGCCGTGCAGCGCTGCTTCATCCTGGCCCAGCGGGTGGTGAACCTGCGCTCGGCGCCGTCGACCGCCAGCGCCATCCGGGGCACGCTGGAGGATGGGCAGGGCGTCGAGGTCGATGGGCAGACGCGCGGGGCAGATAACTTCATCTGGTGGCGGCTGACCAACGGGCTGTGGGTGCGCTCGGATGTCGTCGTGGCCGACGATACCTGCAACCAGGTCCCGAACGTGGAGCCGTAAGCGGCGCTCAGGGGGAAAACCACGCAATGAAAACCGTTCTCACCCTGCTCTGCGCCTTGACCATCGCCGCAGCCGCCGTGCTCCTCCCGCGCGCCCCCGCCCGCGCCCAGGATGGGACGGAGCCGATCACCGCCGGCAACGCCGACCAGGTGGCGCTGATCGCCACGCTCGACGCCGGAGCGACGATCTACACGCTGGACGTCGAGTTCAACCCCGCCGGGACGGTGATCGCCACGGCCACCTGGGACCTCACCGATCGTGGCGGCGCGAGCGTCGTCTGGCTGTGGACCCTGGACGATTTCACCAGCTTCGCCAGCCTGACCGACCATCCCTGGCCGGTGATCAGCATGCTCTTCACGCCCAACAGCAACCGGCTGTTCACGGCAGGCATTTCGCTCGAGGATGAGAGCAATCCGATCCGCATGTGGAACGGACGCACCGGCGACGGCCAGGCCCTGATGGAGGGCCACACCTGGACTGTGCCGGACATGGCGTTGCGCAACGACGGCGCGGTGCTCGCCTCGGCCAGTTGGGACCGCACCGTCCGGCTCTGGAACGGCTTCACCGGCGAGGCGCTGACCGCCCTCGAAGGCCACGCCGACGACGTCCAGGACGTGACCTTCAGCTCGATCGGCGCGCTGGCCTCGGCCAGCAGCGATGGGACCGTCTGGATATGGAACTCGGTCAGCGGGTTCGTGATGAACATTCTCATCGGCCACAGCGGCGACGTGAACGCGGTCGACTTTGCGCCCGACGGGGATATCCTGGCTTCGGGCAGCCGCGATGCCACCGTGCGCCTGTGGGACGTGGAAACCGGCGAGACGCTGACCACACTCGAAGCGTCCGCGCCGGTCCGCGATGTGAAGTACAGCCCGGATGGCACCGTGCTGGCCGCGCTGGACGAAGGCGGGCTGATCTGGCTGTGGGATGCCGCCAGCGGGGAGGCATTGAGCGCGCCGCTGCCAGGCGCCGATCCGAACGTGGCGTTCATCTTCAGCCCGGACGGCTCGCTGCTGGTGTCCGCCGCGCCGGACGGCAAGATCCAGCTCTGGGATGTGGCCGGGGCGGCGCTGGTCGCTGTGCTGGACGGCCACGCCGTGGACGCGACCAGCCAGGCTTACACGCTGGCCTTCAATCCGGACGGCTCGCTGCTGGCAACCGGCGGCAACGATGGCGGCGCCAAACTGTGGGGCATCCCCTGATTGGCCATTTGAGAAGTCTGGTGAAGCGTTGTTTCCCCCACCCCAAACCCCTCCCCCATCAAGAGGGAGGGGCTTACAAGCCAGCTTTCTCCCTCCCTCCTGGTGGGGGAAGGGGCCAGGGGATGGGGGGGCAAGTGAGCAGCCGCTATCAGTCAATTGTTCACCACTACCTTCGAACGCGCTGCCCCTGCCCAGATGCTCACGAATTGACGCAATCTGTGGACATATCATTTCAGAATCTGTGATAATATAAAGATGAACGTCCATCTTTGAGACTCATTGAGACTACACACCATGATCAAGCCGTCAAGGATGCTCTGGCTCGTGACCGTGTTTTTCTTTCTGATCATGAAGCCACCTGCATCCAGTCTGAATGCATCTCCATCAGATGAGGACGTGTGCCAGCAGATCGTCCTGCAGGCGCTCACGCTCTCAAGCCAGTTGTGTCAGGATACGGGGCGCAACCAGGCTTGCTATGGGCACGTTCAGGTCCAGGCCCAGCCCCAACCCGGCATCACCGATCTGCTCTTCGAGCAGGCGGGAGACATCGTGGACGTGGTGAACCTGCAAACGCTGCGCCTCAGCCCGATGGACCTGGACAGCCAAGCGTGGGGCGTGGCTATGATGCGGCTGCAGGCCAACCTGGCGGAAGACGAGCCGCGCCAGAACGTGACCCTGCTGATGTTCGGCGATGTCGAGCTCGAGAACGCGACCGACCAGGAGAACGAGCTGGCCGAAGCCCCGATCTACAACCCGATGCAGGCGTTCTACTTCATGAGCGGCGTGGACGACGCGATGTGCCCCACCGCGCCCGACAGCGGCCTGTTGATCCAGACGCCGGAAGGCGTGGGCGAGGTCAGCTTCCTGATCAACGAGGTCGATATCCAGCTCGGCTCGACGGTCTATTTCCACACCGAAACCGAGGGCGAGCTGACGGTGAGCGTGATCGAAGGCGCGGCGCGCGTGCGGGCGAACGGCGTCGAGAAGAACGTGATGGCCGGGTCCGAAGTGCAGATCCCGCTCGACCTGGAACAGAGGGCGATCCCGCTGGGCGAGCCGAGCCTGGTGAGGGCGTACGACACCAAGAAAATGGAGCCGCTGCCGGTGACGCTGCTGGAACGGCCCGTAGAGGTTCACGAGCCGCTGAGCGAGGAGGCGATCAAGGAACTCAACGAAAACCCGCCGCCGCCGAGCAGCAGCCAACCGCAGCCCACCCGCCGCCCGGCCCCGACCCGTGTCCCGAGCGCCACGCCGACGCCGACCTTCACCGCGACGCCCACGCCGACGTACACCTACACGCCGACGTATACCTACACGCCCACCTACACCTATACGCCGACGTACACCTATACCCCCACCTATACCTATACGCCGACGCATACCTACACGCCGACGCACACGTACACGCCAACCCGCACGTTCACGCCGCTGCCGACGAACACGCCGCTGCCCAGCGACACCTCCCTGCCGAGCAACACGCCCAAGCCGACCGCGCAGCCCACGGCGACCAATACGCCCGCCAACACGCCGACGCCCAGCCGGACACCGCAGCCCACCACCGAGACGGGCACCAGCTTAGACGGGGCGACGAATACCCCGGTGCCACAGCCCACGTCCACCATGGAATCGGCGGGCGTGTACAACCCAACCGCAACCTCGCCGCCGGCAGCCACGCAAACAGCCGGCGTGCTGAGCGTCGCCAGCAGTCTCACGCCGACCCCCAGGCCCCCAACGGCGACACCCAGTCCTGTTGCGGTGCGGCTATCCTCAACACCTGTTCCGCTCACGCAAAACTCGCCCAGCCCCACCACGACCGAGACCGGCAGCCAGACAACGCCGGACACCGGCATGGTTGCGGATAATAGGGTGAGCCTTCCCGGTGGTGTTACCGGGTGCGGATGCTGAGCAGGGAGATCACGAAACTGGCAAAGAAGATATGCATTCCCAGCGCGACGAGCACCACGCCAGGAATCAGGCGGCGGAGGGCGATCTGGTAGTCCAACTCGCCGAACGCGGCCTCGGCCCACAGTTCGAACGACGCCCCCACCGCGATCAGGCCCAGGATGCCGAACAGCCCACCCGCCAGCAGGCCGGCCCGCAGCGAGAAACGCCGGAACACCAGGCGCGCGAACCGGCTGAGGGGCAAAAACCCGGCGCTGGACGCGAACAGGTGCGCGTAGAGCCAGAAGGTCAGAACCTGGACGCCGACGATGATCGCCACCCCGGACACGAGGAGCGTGTGCACGTCGAAGCCGATGGTGCCCACCGTGCGCGGCCCAGGCAGCAGCCACGCCATGCCCAACAGCCCGGCGATCACCATCGCCAGGCCGGGGTACAGGAAAATCCAGTTCGGGCTGAGCAGCAAGAGCAGTTCCAGGTGGCGCCAGCCGTCCTGCCAGGTGCGCAGGTGCGACGCCCGCGACCGGCCATCGCGGTAGTAGACGATCGGAATCTCGACCAGCGACAGGTTGTTGAGCGCCGCCTTGGCGATCATCTCGGTGGCGAACTCCATGCCCGTCGCGCGCAGGTCCAGCGCGGCGATGGCGGCACGATCGAACCCGCGCAGGCCGCAGTGATAATCGCTGAGCCGCGTGCCGAAGAACAGGTTGCCTAGCGCGGTGAGCACGGGCACGCCCAGCCGGCGGTGCAGGCGCGGCATGGCGCCGGGCCGGATCTCGCCCCGAATGCGGGTGCCGGTCACCAGTTGGTGCCCCGCGCGCAGCTCGTCGACGAACGGCGCGATGGCGCGGAAATCGTAGCTGTCGTCGGCATCGCCCATGATCACGTAGGTGCCGCGCGCCGCCGCGATCCCGGCCCGCAGCGCCGCGCCATAGCCGCGCACGGACGTATGCACCACGCGCGCGCCTGCCCGCTCGGCGATGGCCGGCGAGCCGTCGGTGCTGCCGTTGTCGGCAATGATGATCTCACCGGCGAGGCCGCCCTGGGCCAGCGCGTCCTGGGCTTTGCGGATGCAGCGCTCGACCGTCTCGGCCTCGTTCAGGCACGGCATGACGATCGACACTTCCGGCGCGTCGAGGGGGGGCAGCGCGGCAGCGGCGCCGGAGGCGGCCATCGGGTCGCTGGCGCTCAACCTATGCGGGAAACCGGTATGCATATTCTGTTCGTGACTCACTACGCGCTGCCCCACCCCGGCGGGATCGAGTTCGTGATCGATCAGCTTGGCCGCCGCATGAGCGCGCGCGGCTGCACGGTGACGGTCATTGCCAGCCGCGCCGGGTTTCGCGCCAACCCGAACGGCGACGGCCCGGTGACCGTCATTCGCGTGCCGGCGCTCAATGTCCTGGAAAAGTACGGGATCCCATACCCGCTGTTTCACCCATTCGGGCTGGCGGCGGCGCTGCGCCGTACCCTGCCCACCGTCGATGTCGTTCACCTGCATGGACTATTATACCAGTCCGGCGCGCTGGCGGCCTGGATTTCGCGGCGGCAAGGCACGCCGGTCGTGCTGACCGAGCACGTCGGGCTGGTGCCCTACGCCAACCCGATCGTGACCGCCATCGAGCGGGCGGCAATCGCCACCGTGGGGCGGCTGGTGGCTCGCCACTGCAACCGGATCGCCGTGCTCAACGGGCGAATCGCGCGCGAGATGGCGCGGCTGGCCCACCCCGGCACGCCGGTCGAGGTGATCGTCAACGGCGTCGACACGGCGCTGTTCGCCCCGGCGCCCCCCGGCGAGCGCGAGCGGCTGCGCGCCAAATGGGGCCTGATGCGGCCCACCGCGCTGTTCGTCGGGCGGTTGGTGCCCAAGAAGGGCCTGGAGATCGCCGCCGCCGGGGTGCCGCCCGGCGCCGACCTGCTCGTGTGCGGGCGGGGAACGCCGCCCGGCGACCTGCCGCCCAACGCCCGGCTGTTGGGCGAGCTTCCCCAGGCGGCACTGGCCGAGCTGTACCGCGCGGCGGACGTCTTCGTCCTGCCGTCGGAGGGCGAGGGATTCCCGCTGGCCGTGCAGGAGGCGCTGGCGAGCGGGCTGCCGGTGATCATCAGCGACACGCCCGCCAACCGCGAGTTTCTGGGCGAGGATGCCGCAGTCTTCGTCGAGCGGACGCCCGGCGCCGTGCGCGCCGCGATCTGCGCCCTGCTGGACGATCCGGCCCGGCGCGCCGCCCTGGGCGAGGCCGGGCGCCGGCTGGCGCTGGCCGCGTTCGACTGGGATTACACGACGGCGCGCTACCTGGACCTGTACCGCGCCGCCGGCGGCCCATAACCGGAGGAAGAAATCATGCAGACGCTGCGAGTCGGATTCATCGGGGGCGGGTGGGCCACCTGCCACCGGCACCTGCCCGCCGCGCGGGCGGACGCGCGCATCGCGCCGGTGGGGCTGGTCACGCAGTCGCCGGCTTCGACGTGGTACGCGCCGGCGATGGTCCGGCGGCGGTTTGGGCTGCGGCACATCGGCTTTTCGCTGGACGAGCCGTGGCTGGCCGGTGAGGTGGACGCCGTGGTGATCGGCACCCCGCCCGACACCCATTACCGCGTGGTGATGGACGCGCTGCGCCTGGGCAAGCACGTGCTGGTCGAAAAGCCGTTCGCCCTGGCGGCGGATCACGCGGCGGAGATGGCCCGCGCCGCCGAGGAGGCCGGACTCGTGCTGGCGGTGGTGCACAACTTCCAGTTCGCCCGCGCCACGCAGCGCGCCCGCGCCCTGGTCGCGCGCGGGACCCTGGGCGAGGTGCGGAGCGTCGCCGGGTTCCAGGCCAGCAACCCCGCCCGCCGCCTGCCGCCCTGGATCGCGTCGCTGCCGATGGGCCTGTTCACCGACGAAGCGCCCCACCTGCTCTACCTGCTGCGCGAGTTCGCCGGGGCCGCCGCGCCGCAGTCGATCTTCGTCGGGCCGCCCCTCGCCACAGACGATCCGACTCCGCAGGTGGTTGGCGCGCACTTCGCCGCCGGGGACCGGATCGGCACGCTGAGCATGACCTTCGCCAGCGCCGTGTCGGAATGGCACCTCATCCTGTTCGGCACGCGCCGGACAGCCATCATCGACCTGTTCCGCGATATCCTGGTCGTGCTGCCCGACGACGGGGGCCACGGCTCGCTGGAGGTGCTGCGCACGTCGTGGAGCGCGCTCGCCGGGCACCTGCGCGGGGTGCTCACCTCCGGGATACGGCACGCCACGCGCCAGCTCGACTACGGCAACCGCGAGGTGATGCGGCGCTTTGCGGATGCGGTGCTCACCGGCGCCCCGCTGGACGGAATCAGCGCGCGCGACGGGCTGGCCGTGGTCGAGATGATGGAGGCTTTCCGGGCGGTGGAACGGACTTAAAGACCATTCGAGAAGCGCTTTTTTCTCGCTGACAGAGCACTCAAGGGGACGACCCTCGTTTTTTTCGCCCTTCCCCCTCGTTGGGGAAGGGAAGCGGACCCGGAGGGTTCGCGGGGATGGGGGTTCTCAAACAGTCTTTGGGGCCGCGCAGGTCAGGTCGCCGTCACGCCCCGCGCCGCCGGGCGAGGGTTTCGGCGATCAGCCCGCCGAATGTCACCAGCGCGCCCAGGGCAGTGAACGTCAGCCAGCCCGCCGGGATGCCGAGCAGATCGCACCACAACAGCCCGACGAGCTGCGCCGTGATGCCCAGCGGCAGCGCGGCGATGAGACGCTCCGGCCAGCCGAGCGCGCGCGGCAGCAGCGCCAGCCCCAGCCCGATGCCCGGCGCGACCAGGGCCTGAACCGGCGCGACGATCCAGGCCTGGACGGTCGAGCCGGGGGCCAGGTGGCGCAGGGCGACGCCCGCGATCAACGCGGCGGCGAGCAGCCCATACGCCCACGCGGACCGCGCCGGGGCGGGTTCTTCGCGCGGGGGAGCCTCGTCCGGGCGCGCCAGCGTGAGCGCCAGCAGCCCCACGCCGCTCCCCAGCGCCGCGCTCACGGCCAGGTCGTGGAGGCCCGGCTCGCCCCAGATCGCGCGGATCGCGCCCAGGACGGCCAGCAGCGTTCCCACGCCCAGGGCCGCGCCCGCCACCAGCCGCGTCCGCCGCGCCCACGGCTCCGCGACGCCCGCCAGCCGCGCCGGTGGGGACAGCGCGGCCAGCGCCAATCCCAACGCGGCGCAGGTCACGAACAGGTTATCCGCGACGGCGTACCACACGGCATCCGGCGGGCGGCTGCCGGCGTCGGCGGCGAAGTTGATCGCGCTGGCGAGGATCAGCAGCAGGCCGAGCGCGTTCCAGAGCGTCGCGCCGCGGTCCCACCAGTCGCGCAGAAGCTGAAGCGGCGTTTGCATGGCGTCAACTGCCCACCGTGAGAATCTGCGGCGCGTCCACCTTGACGACGTGCTCGTACAGGCCCTCGTCGTTCATGACCTGCAGCCAGCCGGAGAGCACGTAATCGCCGGGCGCGAGCGCGACCTGGTCCGCGAATTCCAGCACCGTGCTCTGCCCTGGGCCCAGCGCCAGGTCCTGGAACGGGCTCTGGTAGAACGCGCCCTGCGGGTCCTGCACGGGCCGCAGCGTGAAGATCACGCGGTAATCGTGTGCTTCGTCGCCGCGATTCGCCAGGGCCAGCGCCACCGCCAGCCGCGCCGAATCGGGCGTGAGTTGCAGCCGGTCCAGCCCCACATCGCGCAGCGTGACCTCGATCCCCTGTTCGCGCAGCGTGACCGAGCTGGGCACCACCTGGGGGACCGGCTCTTGCAGGGCGTTGAACGTCTCGCGCACCCAGACGTCGATCGCGAAGCCGTCGGCGGGCGCCCAGCCGGGGCGCTCCAGGCGGATCACGATGCTCTGCCGGGGGTCCAGCGGGCCGAACGCGACCGAGGGATGCTCGTAGACCGGGCGGGCGTCCGTGGTGCGGGTGATCACGTACCAGACCTCGCCGGTGAGGGCGTTGCTCTCGTTGTTGCGCACGCGCGCGTCGATCACGGGGCTGCCGTCCACCTCGTCGAACGTCACGCCCACCACCTCGACGGGCGCCTGCTCGAACGGCAGGCGGCTGAACAGCGCGCCCCCCGCCAGCGTGGCAGCCAGCACCGCCCCGGCGATGAGGATGGCGAGCACGGCGCTACGCATCGATCACCTCGTAGATGACGACCTGCGCGTTGCGAAAGACCTGCTCCAGGCGCGGGCTGGCTTCCATGACGGTGAGCGAGCGGAACGGGCTGGGCACGTCCGGAAATGTCGCCTTGACCATGACGAAGCGCACGCCGCGCCGGTCGATCACCTCGTCCATGTTGTGCAGCCCCAGCATGATCGCGACCGCGTCCTCGGCCAGCGGCATCTCCTGAACGTTGCCGACCAGGACCGGGGTCATCGCCACCAGCAGCGGGCGCTCCAACAGGTGCGCCATCTGGAAGCCGAGAAACGTGCTGACCACGATGACATCGTCCGGCGCGCTGTTCTCCGCCAGCCAATCGACGGCCTGCATGGTTTCGGGCGAGAGCACCTGGTAATAGTCGGTCGCCTGGTGCACGCGCACGAGCGCGCTCGTGCCCAGCACCACCACCAGCGCCGCCGCCACGCCGATCCGCAGCCAGCCCTCGCGCCAGCGGTAGAGCAGCGCCGCCGCCCCCAGCGCGACCGGCACCGCCAGGAAATAGAGCGCGCGCGTGTAATAGAACTCGACGCCCCACAGCCAGCCCCAGCCCAGCAGGACGCTCACCAGCCCGTACGCGCCGATCAGCACGCGCGCATCGCCCCGGATGCTCCGCGCCAGCAGAAAGCCCGCGAACCCGGCGGTCAGCACCGCCAGCGACACCGGCTCGACCACGCGGGCCCAGCCTTCCCAGTTCACGCGGACGGACTCGAAGCGGTCCGGCTGTCCGGCGAGCGCGTCGACCATGCCCGACGCGATATACCGGTCGACGATCTGCCAGACGACCGGCAGGCCGATGATCGCCGCTGCCGCGCCGACCGGCAGCAGCTTGCCCAGGCTGCGCCGCGGCTGCGCGACCACGTGCGCGATCCCGAACAGGCCCAGCGTCGCGCCCATCCAGAGCGTCGTCAGGTGGTGGATCGACGCGGCCCCGGCCAGCACCACCGCCGCCAGGATCAGCCGCCGCCGGTCCGGTTGGCGCCAGTAGGCCAGCCACACCCACCACACCAGCGGCATCACCGCCAGCCCCATCAGGTTGGGATAGCCGGACCAGGCCATCATCTCTGGCTGGCCGGGCAGCACGGCAGCCACGCTGGCCGCCATCAGGGCCGCGTCCGCCCGCCGGAAGATGCTCCACGCCAGCAGGTACACGCCGCCCACCTCGACCAGCGCGAACAGCAGCACGAGCGGCAGCACGTCCATCACCGGGCGCCCGGCCAGCTTTGCCAGCATGGCGAACACCATCGCCGCGCCCGGCTGGGGCGCCCAGTCCGTCTGGCCGAGCTGGAAATAGGGGACCCGGTCGGGCAGCGTGCCGCCGTCGAGATAGAGCTGGGCCTGGAGAACGATCTGGCCGTAGTCCGTGCCGGAGAGGTAGGGCCGCCCCCAATACGCATAGCCGCGCACCAACAGCGCGGCCAGCCCCACCGTCACCAGCGCGGCCCAGGCGGTCCAGCCGGGCAGCAGGCGGTCAGTCGAATGAGGGGGAATGCGGGTCACACGCGCCCCAGGGATGTTACACCAGCCGGATCGTCGAGACGTGGAACCCGTTGATCAGCAGGCGATAGACGCCGGGGGGGAAGCCCTCGAGCGGGAAATTGAACAGGAACAGGCCGTTGGGCGCCACCGGAACATCGACCGTGATCCCGGTGCGCTCCAGCTCGATCCGCACCGTTTTGAGCGTGCCGGGGCGGGTGTTGCCAGCAATCGGCAGGTACGCCTGGCCGGGGTTCATGGGATAGATCTTCTCGACGTTCTCGACAAATCCCTGAGTCTGGCCGGAAGGCCGGGGCGCGAGGGTGATGTGCAGGTCGCTGGGATAGACGTTGTATTGGCCGTAGACGTCACCACTCTGCACGGCGAGCGCCGCCAGAATCAGCGTCAGCAGAAGCAGTCTCTTGATCATGGGGTCGAATCCTTCGCGCGCTACCATTACCATTAGTCTATAATCAATGGAGCATTAATACAAGAGGATTCTTTTCCTATTTTCCTCAATGGCGGCGGGCCGGGCTGCCGCAGCAGTTCTTGTATTTGCGCCCGCTGCCACACGGACACGGGTCGTTGCGGCCCACGTTGGCGAACCGGCGCGCGCGCTCGGCCTCCTCGCGGGCCAGGGCCAGCATGATGTTGGCGGGCGGGCGCCCGGCGCGCAGCTCGGCGGCCATGAACTGCATCGGGCGGTCGATGTGCGTGAAGAATGCCTTATACCCCGCGCACAGGAAATTCAAGCCCGGCTCGCCGTCCGGCGTGGTCAGCAGGCGGTTCTTGGGACAGCCGCCGTTACACACGAAGCGCACCTCGCACTCGCGGCACATGCGCGGCAGCGTGTCGCGCTTGTCCAGGCCGAACTGGCGCTGCTGGTCCGACGCGACGAGATCGGCCAGCGGGATCACGTTCATATTGCCCAGCCTGTGGCGCGGCTCGACGAAATGGTCGCAGGAATACACGTCGCCGTTGTGTTCCATCGCCAGGGCAAGGCCGCACGTCTCCTCGAACACGCACAGCCCCGGTCGCTGGCCGGACCACGCCGCCAGCGCCACGTCGAAGATCTGCACGAAGACGCGGCCCACGTCGCGCCGGACCCACTCGTCGAACACGCCGGTCAGGAAGCGCCCGTACTGCTCGCCGGTTACCGTGCGCGCCGTGACGGCGGACCCCTCCTGAAAGCCGGTGTCGTTGTCGCGCTCGACGATCGGGATGAACTGGATGAACTGCGCCCCGATCTCGTCGCGCAGAAAGCGGTAGACTTCCAACGGATAGGACGCGTTGGCCGCGTTTACGCACGTCAGCACGTTGAACTCGACGCGGTGCCGCTTGAGCGCATCCACGCCGCGCAGCACGCGCTCGAAGGTGGGGCGCCCGCCCTTGTCGCGCCGGTAGGTGTCGTGCAGGTGCGGCGGGCCGTCGATGCTGACGCCGATCAGGAACCCGTTGTCGCGAAAGAACGCCGCCCACTCGTCATCGATCAGGGTGCCGTTGGTTTGCAGCGCGTTCGTGACGCGCATCCCCGGCTTTTTGTGTTTCTGCTGGTAGCCGACCGCCTGCCGGAAGAAGTCGAGGCCCATCAGCGTCGGCTCGCCGCCCTGCCAGGCGAAGGTCACCTCCGGCACGCGCTGCGCCTCGATGTACTGCCGGGTGTACTCTTCCAGCAGGGTGTCGGACATGCGAAAGTCGCTGTCAGGATAGAGGCGCTCTTTGGAGAGGAAGTAGCAGTATTCGCAGTCCAGGTTACAGATCGGCCCGCGCGGTTTGACCATGACGTGAAAGGCGGGCGGGCTGGGTCGTTTCGGCATTGTCCCGTCCTTGTCGGTGTCGCTGCGTGGGGATTATACCGTAAGGGCGGCGCATCCCACAGTCTCGGTAGTGGTGAACAATTGACTGATAGCGGCTGCTCAACTGCCCCCCATCCCCTGGCCCCGGTCTATACACCAAGCGGAGGGAAGGGGAAAAACCTCCTTCCCCACCTTGTGGGGGAAGGATTGAGGATGGGGGGCAAAACAGGCATCAGTCAAAACCTCACCACTATCCGAGAAGGTCTCTTATTCTCGCTGGCAGAGCACTCGATGGGACGAACCTCCACTTTTTCACCCTTCCCCCTCGTTGGGGAAGGGCGGCGGACCCGACGGGTGCGCGGGGATGGGAGTTCTCAAACGCTCTCTGAGGGCGGCGACTTTTGCGCTCTCACCGGGCGCGGGGTAGTATTCGCACGGCGTTTTACTGGTAGACTGATCGATCGTGGGGGGTGAAGGAGTACTGGTATGTTCGACAATGGACGCTGGCTCCAGCGGGCGCTGTCCGGCGCCATGCTGGTAGCGGCGCTTGCGGTCGTGTTGATCGCCGGTCGCATCGTGTTCGACCGCGACGAAGCGAACCCGACCCCGCCACGCGGGCCGGAGGTGCCGCCCGCGATGCCGCTGGGGATTGCGGATGTCGATTACCCCACACCGCTGCCCACCGCGCTCCCGGTCCAACAAAAACCCCCGGTCGACTGGGTCCGCCCCACCGCCGATCCCGACGCCATCGCCGCCGCGCTCGACGCGCCGGTCGTGAACGCGCCGGGGGCCGGTGCGGTCTACCGCGCCATCGACCCGCTCACCATCCTGCCCGCCCGGTCGCGCAGCGAGATCATCACCTACCGCGTCAAACCGGACGACACGCTCGGCTCCATCGCCAAGCAGTTCGGCCTGCAGGAATCCACGCTGATCTGGTCCAATGACCGGTTTTACGTCAACGCGATGCGCATCGGCATGGAAATGACGATCCTGCCGGTGGACGGGGTCTATCACCAGGTCGACGAGCCGACGTCGATCGCGTCGCTCGCCGAGATGTACGACGTCGATCCCTACGCGATCATCGATTCGGAATACAACAACCTGTTCGGGGCCGCGCCCAACGTCACGCTGCCCGAAGGGCTGCGCGTCGTCGTGCCGGGCGGCACCGGCTCCACCGAGCCGATCTACTGGGATCCCGGCATCGTGATCACCAGCACCGACGGCAGCAACCCGGTCGGGACCGGCGTGAACCCCGGCGCGACGCGCGCCTCATTCGCGGTCGGCGATCCGGGCTCGTGCGGCGAGCAGGCGGTGGTCGGCGGGTCGCCGCCGGTGTCGGCGCCCATCTACGCCAACTACCGCATCACGCAGGACTTCAACTGGACGCACGGCGGGATCGATCTGGCCGTGCCCCCCGGCACGCCGGTCTTCGCGGCGGGCGGCGGCACGGTGATCTTCAAGGGTTGGAGCACGTGGGGCTATGGCTACACGGTAGTCATCGCGCACGGCGGCACGCTGAGCGTCTACGGCCACCTCAACGGCGATTTCGTGAGCTGCGGCCAGACGGTCACCGCCGGGCAGAACATCGCGGTCAGCGGCAATTCGGGCCGGTCGAGCGGGCCGCACCTGCACTTCGAGATCCGCGGGCCGGGCGGCGCGCCGGCTAACCCGTGGGACTTCCAGAGCTTCTAAGCCGCGCCTCTGGGCACAAAAGAGAGCGGGCAGCCCCTGACCGGAGATGGTCGGCGGCTGCCCGTTTTCGGGTCAGCGATCGGGCGCGCAAGCCGACCGGAGGGTGACCCTACTCGTAAATATAACGGCACGATCGTACTCCTGATCGGTGCCCGGCGGCGGTGCCATCTGTCCGGTCTTTTTGTGATAAACTTCACAATATGGGGCAAAAAAACATGCAGCCGATTTTCCCCGGCTGCATGGGGGCAGTCGCTGTCAGGTGATCACAACGTCTTTCTGGCTCGTCACTTTGGTATATTCCGCGTCCGGATCGAAGAAGAACTCCGCCGCACCAAGCGCCGGTTCCAGGTCGAACAGCCACGTGGCCGCCGGGTCGTATTTGGCGAAGAACGGGCGCCCGACCCATTCCGGATTGCGCCCCTGCAAGAAGCTGAGCACGAAGACCGGCTCGCCCTCGACGTGGGTCATGCCGTTGACCAGCACTTTACCGGGCGTGGCCGACATCACCGGGCCGCGCACGGTGCGCCCCAGGCCGGATACCTGGCTGTAGGCTTTGCGGAAGATCCGCAGCGAGTCGGCCAGCGTTACCTCGAAGTAGTTCTTGGGGCCGGTGTCGCGGCTGACGAACATGTAGTACGGGACCATACCCAGCCGGACGCCGTTCCGCCACAGATTGGCCCACACCTGGGCGCTGTCGTTGACATGGCGGATGATCGGCGCCTGCATCCGGATCTCGCAGCCGACGTCGCGCAGCCGCCGGATCGCCTCCTGCGCGATCACGGTCGAGATCTCGCGCGTGTGGCTGTAGTGGCCCATGATCGCGACGTGGCGCCCGGCCTGGATGATCTCCTCGAACAGGCGCAGCAGGTCGTCGGCGTCGTCGTCGGTCACGAAGCGCTGCGGCCAGTAGGCGACCGCCTTGGTGCCGATGCGGATCGTCTGGACGTGCTCCAGGTCCGGCGAGAGCAGCGGCTCGATGTATTCGCGCATGGCGCGCGTGGTCATGATCGCCGGGTCGCCGCCGGTGAACAACACGTCGGACACCTCCGGGTGCTGGCGCAGGTAGGCGACCAGGCCATCGGCCTCGCGCGCGGCGAATTTCAGATCCTGCTCGCCGATGAACTGCGCCCAGCGGAAGCAGTACGAGCAGTAGGCGTGGCAGGTCTGCCCGCGGCTGGGGAAGAACAGGACCGTTTCGGCATATTTATGCTGCAACCCCGGCAGCGGCTCGCCGTTGAGCTTGGGCACGTTGTAGGTCATCTGCCCGGCAGGGTGGGGATTGTGTCGCAGCCGGATCGCGTTGACCGCCGCTTTCAGCTCGGCGCGCGGGGTGTCGCTGCGCACCAGGGCCAGGATGGTATTGTAGTCCGCGTCCGAGAGCATCCCCCGCTGGGGGAACGTCAACTGGTACATCGGGTCGTCGGGGACGCGATGCCAATCGATCAGGTGATCGACCACGTAGCGATTCGTCCGGAAGGGGAAGACGGTCGAAACCACCTTGATGCTCTGCCGCAGATCAGGTCGCAGAGCCTGAAACTGGGGCAAGGACTCGACGTTGTGCCGGGTGATCGGCTGGTACGTGTAACTACTCTGCTGCATACTAAGCCTCCGTTTCTATGCCGTTCCACTGGAATAAGACTCAAACTATTATATGATTAGTATTGTTATTACCAGGCCAAAACGGGCGGGGTAGCATTGCCACGAGCCTAGAAGCTGAGATGCCGATCGAAATCAATGCAGGCTGGAACGAAAGGTGCTTGTCCGGCTGGCACCGCACCACACGGGGCACTGCACCAGCCACCAGCGATACAGAAAAGGAAAGAACGCCGTGCCGCCTCCACCAGCCCCCAAATGACATCTCAGCTCTGCGCGACCGTTTTGGCGTAAAGTTGTGTTGATCAGTGTCGCTGGGGAGCGCGGTTGCTCATGCCTCGCCTCTGGCTCACCCCGATCGTTGGCCGGTGTGTTCGTGCGGGGAACGTGCCGCACGACAGGCGAGTGCACACCAACTATATCACATTTTTTTGATGAATGTCCAGTTTTGCGCGAACCGCCGCGCCGCCGCCCCGCCCCGGAAAAATCCCCGCGTCCATTTCTTGGAATTTTGGATATGTGTCATGATAATATGTGAATTGCTTGGTTGGCTTTTGTGCGCACCAACACGCGGGGGCAGGCGCTATGCCGGTTTTCTTGTTCAACGACATCGAAGGATCCACCCGGCTTTGGGAAGAATTTCAGGACGCGATGGGTCAGGCCGTTTCGCGGCACGACGCCATCTTGCAGAGCGTGATCGGCCAGCACGGCGGGCGCATCCTCCGCCACCGGGGCGACGGCATCTCCGCCGTGTTCGAGGACGACGGCCAGCCGCTGGCGTGCGCCATCGCCATCCAGCGCCAGTTCGCCGCCGAGGACTGGGGGCCGGTCCCCGCGCTGCGCATCCGGCTGGCGCTGCACGCCGGGCAGGCCGAGCGCCGCGTCTTCGAGGGTGAGACCATCGGCCAGAAGGAGGAATACTTCGGCCCGGTCCTCAACCGGACGGCGCGCGTGATGGACGCCGGCTGGGGCGGGCAGATCCTGCTGACCCCGGCGGTGGTCAACCTGTACACGCTGCCCCCCCAGGCCACTTTGCAGGACCTGGGTGTGCACCTGCTCAAGGACCTGCACAATCCCCAGCGCATCTACGCGCTGACGCACCCGGACCTGCCGATCAAGGAATTCCCGCCGCTGCGCTCGCTGACCTCGCGCGCGCACAACCTGCCGCCCCAGCCGACCCCGTTCGTGGGCCGCGAGGACGAGCGCGCCCGCATCGCCGACCTGCTGGCCGACCCGGACTGCCGCCTGCTGACGCTGGTCGGGCCGGGCGGCATCGGCAAGACGCGCCTCGCGCTGCAAGTCGCCGCCGAGCAGATCGACCTGTTCGAGCACGGGGTCTACGCCGTCCAACTGGCCTCGGTCACCGCGCCGGACCTGCTGATCCCGGCCATATTCGACGCGCTCAAGCCGCCGGTCTACGGCACGCAGGACCAGCGCGCCCAGCTTCTGGAGCACCTGCGCGACAAGCAGTTGCTGCTGGTGATGGACAACTTCGAGCACGTGCTCGACGCGGCGGGCGTCCTGGCGGACATTCTCGCCCACGCGCCCAAAGTTAAGCTGCTGGTCACTTCGCGCCAGCGCCTGAACCTGCAAGGCGAATGGCTGTTCAAGACCGAGGGGATGCAGTCCGCGCCCGGCGACGGCACGCTGGACAGCGCCACCCAGTTGTTCGTGCAGAGCGCGCGGCGCGTGCGGCCCGAATTCGTGCTCGACGAGGCGACGCGCCCCGCCGTCCACCGCATCATCGAGCTGGTGGAAGGGATGCCGCTGGGCATCGAGCTGGCCGCCGCCTGGGTGCAGATGCTCGCGCCGGGCGAGATCGTCAGCGAGATCGAGAGCAACCTCGACTTCCTGGTGACCTCGCTGCAGGACGTCCCCGAGCGGCACCGCAGCCTGCGCGCCGTCTTCGACCAGTCGTGGAACATGCTCTCCGCCAGCGAGCAGGAGGTGCTCAAGCGGCTCTCGGCGCTGCCCGGCGGCTTCCGCCACGAAACAGCCCGCCGCGTGGCGAACGTCTCGCTGCCCACGCTGCTCGACCTGGTCGACAAGTCGCTGCTGCGGCGCACCTCGGACGGGCGCTACGAGATGCACGAATTCCTGCGCCAGCACGCCAAAGACAACCAGGACACGCTGCCGCCCGCCGCGGACTTCCCGGCGGCTGAGGCCCGGCAGGTCGTCGCGCCGCCCGCTGCGCCGCCGGTGGTGGAGCCGGAAGCCGAAACGCTGCCCGCGCCCGAAGAAACGGCCCAACCGCTGCGCAACCCGTACAAGGGCCTGCGCGCCTTCCAGGAAGAAGACGCCGACAATTTCTTTGGCCGCGACGCGCTCATCGACCAACTGGTCCGGCGCCTGGGCGAGCCGGACGCGATGGCGCGGTTTCTGGCGGTGGTCGGCCCCAGCGGCAGCGGCAAATCGAGCGTGGTGAAGGCGGGCGTCATCCCGGCGCTGCGCAAGGGCGCCCTGCCGGGGTCCGAGAGCTGGGTGGTGATCGAGATGCTGCCCAGCGCCTACCCGCTGGAAGAACTCGAGTCCGCGCTGCTGCGCGCGACGGACACGCCGATCCCGGAACTGCTCAGCCAGCTCCGGCAGGACGAGCGCGGCCTGATGCGCGCCGTCAAGCGCATCCTGCCGGACCGGCCCGGCGTCGAGCTGGTGCTGGTCATCGACCAGTTCGAGGAGTTGTTCACGCTGGTCGAGGACGAATCGGCCCGCTTCCACTTCCTCGACAGCCTGATGGTCGCCCTCGGCGATCCGCACAGCCGCCTGCGCGTGATCGTCACGCTGCGCGCCGATTTCTACGACCGCCCGCTGCGCTACGCCGAGTTTGGCCGCGTGATGCGCGAGCGCACCGAGATCGTGCTGCCGCTGTCGCCCGACGAGCTGGAGCAGGCGATCGTCAACCCGGCGGAGCGGGCCGGGCTGGTGCTGGGCACCGACCTCGTCGCCGCGATCATCGCCGACGTGAGCGAGCAGCCGGGCGCGCTGCCGCTGCTGCAATACACGCTCACCGAGCTGTTCGAGCGCCGCGAAGGCCGCGCCCTGACGTTGAACGCCTACCGGGCGGTGGGCGGCGTATCCGGCGCGCTGGCCCGCCGCGCCGAGGAACTCTACGCGGAGATGGACGAGACGCGCCAGGAGGCGACGCGCCAGTTGTTCCTGCGGCTGGTGACGCCCGGCGAGGGCACCGAAGACACCCGGCGGCGCGTCCGGCTGGCCGAGCTGGAATCGCTGGCTGTGGCCGGTCCGGCGATGGACGCCGTGATGCAAGTCTTCAGCCAGTACCGCCTGCTGACCTTCGACCGCGACCCGGTGACGCACGGCCCGACCGTCGAGGTGGCGCACGAGGCGCTGATCCGCGAGTGGCAGCGGCTGCGCGACTGGCTCGACGCCAGCCGCGAAGACCTGCGGCTCCACCGGCGGCTGATGGTCGCGGCGGCGGAGTGGATCAACGCGGGGAAGGACCCCGGCTTCCTGGTGACGGGGTCGCGCCTCGCCCAGTACGAGGAGTGGATCGCGGCCACCGATCTCGAGTTCGCCCAGGAGGAATGGGATTACCTCGTCGCCAGCATGGCCGAGCAGGAAGCCCGCACCCAGGCCGAGCAGGAACGGCTGCGCCGCGAGATCGAGCTGGAGCAGCGCTCGATCACCCTGGAGCGCCGGTCGATTGCGTCCGAGCGGCGCGCGGCCAACCGGCTGCGGATGCTGGTTGCGACGCTGGTGGTGTTCCTGGTGGGCGCGGTGGGGCTGTCGCTGTTCGCCTTCAGCCAGAGCGCCGAGCGCCAGGACGCGCTGGCAACCTCGGAATTCAACAAGGACCTGGCCGAGACTCAGGTGGCGATCGCCCAGACGCAGGCCGGGATCGCCGAGCAGCAGGCGGGCATCGCGCGGCTGAATTCGAGCCTGCTGCTGGCCGCCAGCGCCGAGTTGGCGCTGACCAACCGCGACACCGATCTGGCGATCCTGCTGGCCTTGCAGGCCGCCGAGCAGGAAGCCCCGCCCGAGCAGGCCGCCCGCGCCCTGTTCAACGTGGCCGACGCGCCGGGGACGCACGCCCGGTTCGAGGGGCACAGCGGCGCGGTGCTCCAGGTGGCGTTCAGCCCCGATGGCCGGCGCGCGGCCTCGGCGGGCGCGGATGGGACCGTGATCGTGTGGAACGTCGAGACCCGGCAGATGGTGGGCCGGTTGGAAGGCCACACCGACGCGGTGACCGGCGTGCAGTTCGCGCCGGATGGCGAGACGGTCGTGTCCGGCTCGCGGGACGGCACGCTGATCGTGTGGGACCTGGAAACCGGCGACGTCCTGGCCCGGCTGGCGGGGCACACCGACGCGGTGACCGGCGTCGCCGTCAGCCCGGACGGCAGGCGCGCGCTTTCCGCCTCGCGGGATGCCACGCTGCGCCTGTGGGACCTGGAGTCCGGCGACGAACTGCTGGCGCTGGCGGGCCACACCGACGCCGTGTTGAGCGCCGCCTTCAGCCCGGACGGGACTCGCGCCCTCTCCGGCGCGCAGGATGGCACGCTGCGCCTGTGGAACCTCGAATCCGGCGACGAACTGCTGACGCTGGCGGGCCACACCGACGCCGTGTTGAGCGCCGCCTTCAGCCCGGACGGGACCCGCGCCCTCTCCGGCGCCCAGGATGGCACGCTGCGCCTGTGGGACCTGGAGTCCGGCCTGGAGATTCGCCGCTTCGAGGGCCACACCGACGGCGTGACGAGCGTCGCCTTCAGCGCGGACGGCGCCCAGGCGCTCAGTGCTTCGCGTGATGGCAGCGTGCGCCTGTGGAACATCGAGCGCGGGGCGGAGGCGCTGCGCCTGCTGGGCCATACCGACGCCGTGACCAGCGCCGCCTTCAGCCCCGATGGCCGCGACGTGCTCTCCGGCTCGGCGGACATGACGCTGCGCCTGTGGGAGCTGCATCGCGGCTCCGAGATGCGCCGCCTGAGCGGGCACGCCGACACCGTGTACGCGGTCGCGACAAGCCCCGATGGCCGGGCGGCGGTGAGCGCCTCCGGCGACGGCACGCTGATCGTGTGGGACCTGGAAACCGGCGCGCTGCTGCGCCAGTTGGAGGGCCACCAGGACTGGGTGCGGGCGGTGGCCTTCAGCCCGGACGGCGGGACGGTGCTCTCCGGCTCGTATGACGCGACGCTGATCCTGTGGGACGTCGCGACGGGCGTGATCGTCCGCCGCTTCGAGGGCCACGCGGACCGGGTGCGGGCGGTGGCCTTCAGCCCGGATGGGCAGTACGCGGCCTCCGGTGGGGACGACGGCGCCGTGTTGATCTGGGACGTGGCGACCGGCGAAATCGTCCGGCGCATCGACACCGGGGCGGGGTCGGTGCGGGCGGTGACGTTCAGCCGCGACGGGCAGGGCGTGCTGGCCGGGCTGGTCGATGCGTCGCTCGTGCTGTGGGACGTGGCGACCGGCGACGAGCAGCGCCGCTTCGCCGGCCACGCGGACACCGTCCTGACGGCGGCCTTCAGCCCGGACGGCGACGCGATCCTCTCCGGCGGGGCGGACAACGCGCTGATCCTGTGGGACGCCGCCACCGGCCAGCCGCGCGCCACCTTCGCGCACGGGGCGCCGGTGTTCGGCGCGGCCTTCAGCCCGGACGGGGCGCGAGCGATCGCCGGCACGAGCGCCGGGGACGTGATCCTGTGGGACCTGGCGACCGGCCAGCAGGTGCGCCGCTACGTCGGCCATGGCGGAGCGGTGTACAGCGTGGCCTTCCGGCCCGATGGCGGCGCGGTGGTCTCCGGATCGGCGGATACGCGCGTGGCGGTGTGGCGCGTCGACTTGTCGCTGCAAACGCTGATCGACTGGACGTATGCCAACCGCTACGTGCGCGACATCACCTGCGAGGAGCGCGAGCAGTACCGCGTCGAGCCGCTGTGCGACGAAGAAGCACAGGCGGTGGCGATGGTGAACACGCCCACGCCCTATCCCACCCCCGCGCCGACGATCACGCCGCTGGCGACGGCCAGCCCCACGGCGCTCCCGCCCACCGAAGAGCCGGCCAGCGTCCCGACCGATCTGCCGACCGCCACGGATCAACCGTCCGCCACGCCGACCGCCACGCCATCGGAGACGCCCACGCCATCGGAGACGCCCGCGCCAACGGAACCGGCGGCCCTGGCGGCGACCGCGACCGAGCCCACAGCGCTCCCGGCGACTCCGACGAGCCAGCCGCCCAGCGCCACGCGCACGCCCACCGCATCTCCCACGGTCGCGCCGACGGAGACGCCCGCGCCCACCGGCCCGCCGACCAGCGCCCCGCCCACGGCGACGGCGGTCCCCGGCCCGGATCGCGCGCCGGTGATCCTGACCTACGACGCCCAGACGCTGGCCCTGATCAACCGCTCCGGCGAGGTGATCGACGTCAGCGGGCTGACGTTCATCCAGGCGGCGAGCGGCGAGCGGCTGACCTTCGAGTCCGACGATTGGGGCGGCGGCAGCCAGCCGCCCAACACCCTGCCGCCCGGCGACTGCTTCCAGGTGTGGACGACCACCATCACGACGACCAGCCTGCCACGCCCGGATGCCTGTGGCACGCGCCACGCCTGGCGCGAAGCCGCGCCGCCGCGCTGGTTCTGGATCAATGACGACCCGGCGGCGACGTTCGAGGTGCGCCGCGCGGATGACATCCTGGCGACGTGCGTCGTGGGGGCGGGCGAGTGTCTGGTGAGCCTGCAGCCCGGCGAGACAGCAGGCGCGGCAGCAGCGGCGCTCAGCCCGACCGAACCGGTGGCCACGGCCACGCTGCGCCCGGCGGTCGAGGTGACGGAAACCCCGCCGCCCGCCTCCACGGCCACCCCATCCCAGACGCCAACCCCGCCGCCGACCGCCACGGTCACCGCTGCGCCATCCGCAACGCCCGCGGCCACGCGCACTCCCGCGGCCACGGATGAAGCCGGCGAAGCTGGCGAGGACGAAGCGCCGGTGATCCTGGTCTACGACGGCGACGCGTTCGCGCTGGTCAACCGCTCGGACCAGCCGGTCGACGTGAGCGGGCTGACCTTCGCCCGGACGGACGAGAATGGCCGCCGCCTGAGCTTTTCGTCCAACCAATGGAGCGGCGGCAGCCAGCCGCCCGGCGCCCTGCCGCCCGGCGACTGCTTCCAGATCTGGCGATCCGGCCTGGCATCGACCGCCGGGTTGCAGCCGGGGACGTGCGCGCTGCGCCACGCCTGGAGCGAGGTCGGGCCGCTGCGCTGGTTCTGGTTCGGCGGCGATCCGGATGCAGTGTTCGAGGTGCGCCGGGGGACGGACCTGCTGGCGACGTGCCCGCTCGGCGGCGGGACGTGCGCGCTGGCGCTGGCATCCGAAGCGGAACCCGCGCCGGTCACCCCGGTGCCGACCGCCGCCGCGAATGCGCTGGGCGGCGCGGTGCTGCTGGTCTACGACGAGCAGACGCTGGTCCTGATCAACCGCTCGGATCAGCCGGTGGACGTGAGCGGGCTGGCGTTCATCGGGGTCGGGGCGGATGGCGAGCGGCTGGTCTTCGAGTCCGACCGGTGGAGCGGCGGCAGCCAGCCACCCGGCGCCCTGCCGCCCGGCGACTGCTTCCAGGTGTGGACGACCGGGCTGACGAACACAACGATCGCGCGTCCGTCGGCCTGTGGCACGCGCCACGCCTGGCGCGAGATCGCCCCTCGCCGCGAATTCTGGATCAGCGACGATCCGGCGGCGACGTTCGAGGTCCGGCACGACGACGACATCCTGGCGACGTGTGCCGTCGGGGCGGGGGCCTGCGCGTTCGATCCGCAGTAGCCCGTTCTGGCGACAGGCGCGAAAAAACCAGGGCCGTCACATGGCGGCCCTGGTTGTTAACAGTATCAGGCGGTGGGGAGGCTATTCGGCGTCGGCGTGCTCGACGTCTTCTTCGACGGCGGCGCGCATGTTCGGCGGCACGTGACCGCCCTCCACGCGGCGGAAGTCGATCTCCTCGTCCTCGTTGACGAAGACCTCCACCAGGTCGCCGCGCGCGAACTCGCCCTTCAGAAGCTGGACGCTCAGCGGGCTTTCGACGTAGCGCTGCAGCGTGCGGCGCAGCGGGCGCGCCCCGAACTGCGGGTCGAAGCCGATGCGGGCCAGCTTGGCGCGCGCGTCCTCGGTCATGGCGATGTACAGGCCGTGCTCCTCCATGCGCTTGGCGATCTCGCGCATCTGCAGATCGACCATCTGCTCGACCTGCTCGACGGACAGCGGCTCGAAGATGATCACCTCGTCGATGCGGTTGAGGAACTCGGGCCGGAACGTCTTGCGCATGGCGTCTTCGATCTTCTTGTGATCGGCCACCACGTCCGGGTCGCCGCTGGGCACGAACCCCAGCGCGCCGCCCCTGTTGACGAACTCGGTGCCCAGGTTGCTGGTCATGATGATCACCGCGTTGCGGAAATCGACCGTGCGCCCCTGGCCGTCGGTCATGCGTCCATCTTCCAGGATCTGCATGAGCGCGTTCCACACCTCCGGGTGCCCCTTCTCGATCTCGTCGAACAGGATCACCCGGTACGGGCGGCGGCGGACCGCCTCGGTGAGCTGGCCGCCCTCCTCGTAACCCACGTAGCCGGGCGGGGCGCCGAACAGGCGGCTGACGGTGTGCTGCTCGCGGTATTCGCTCATGTCGATGCGCAGCAGCGCGTCTTCGTCGTCGAACATGAACTCGGCCAGCGCCTTCGCCAGCTCGGTTTTGCCGACGCCGCTGCTGCCCAGGAAGATGAACGAGCCGATGGGCCGGCGCGGGTCTTTCAGGCCGCTGCGCGCGCGGCGGATCGCGTCGGCGATGGCCGCCACTGCCGGCCCCTGGCCGATGATGCGCTTGTGCAGATCGTCTTCCATGCGCAGCAGTTTTTCGGCCTCGGTTTCCATCATCTGGCTGACCGGGATGCCGGTCCACTGGGCGACGACCTCGGCGATGTCGTGCTGGTCCACGACCTCATCAAGCGTGTGCTCGCGCTGCCAGCGCTCGCGCTCTTCTTCGAAATCCTGCTCCAGCTTCAGCCGGTTGGACTTGACCAGCGCCGCGCGCTCGTAATCGCGCACCAGGCTGGCCTCTTCTTCCTCGGCCTCCAGGCGGTCGAGCTCTTTCTTCATGTCTTTGAGCTCGTCCGGCATGGAATAGAGCGCCACGCGCAGCTTGGACGCGGCCTCGTCCATCAGGTCGATGGCCTTGTCGGGCAGCTTGCGGTCGGTCACGTAGCGGTGGCTCAGCCGCGCCGACGCGATCAGCGCTGCGTCGGAATAGGTCACTTTGTGGTGCGCCTCGTAGCGGTCGCGCAGGCCGCGCAGCATGTCGATCGTCTCTTCGACCGACGGCTCCTCGACGTACACCGGCGCAAAACGCCGGTCCAGCGCGGAGTCGCGCTCGATGTACTGGCGGTATTCGTCCAGCGTGGTCGCGCCGATGCAGTTCAGCTCGCCGCGGGCCAGGGCGGGTTTCATCATGTTGCTGGCGTCCAATGCGCCGGACGCCGCCCCGGCGCCGACGACCTGGTGCAGCTCGTCGATGAACAGGATGATCTCGCCCTCGGAGCGCTGGATCTCTTCGATGGCGGCTTTCAGGCGTTCCTCGAACTCGCCGCGGAAGCGGCTGCCCGCGATCATGCCGCCCAGGTCCAGGCTGACGACGCGCTTGCCCATCAGGATTTCGGGCACGTCGTTGGTCGCGATCTTCTGGGCCAGCCCCTCGACGATGGCCGTCTTGCCGACGCCCGCCTCGCCGATCAGCACCGGGTTGTTCTTGGTGCGGCGGCTCAGGATCTGGATCACGCGCAGGATTTCGTCGTCCCGCCCGATGACCGGGTCGAGCTTGCCTTCCATCGCCATACGGGTCAGGTCGCGGCTGTATTTTTCGAGGGTGCGATAGCGCGCCTCGGCCTGGGGATCGGTCACCCGCTGGCCGCCGCGAATCTCTTTGATCACGTCGTACACGCGATCCTTGGTGATCCCGGCTTCGGCCAGAATCCGCGCGACGGCAGTCCGCCGCTCGCTGAGGATCGCCAGAAACAGGTGCTCGGTGCTGATGTACTCATCTTTGAGGCGGTTGGCCTCTTCGTTGGCGACATCCACCACGCGCTTGACGCGCGGCGTGATGAAGACCTGGCCGGCGCCCCCGCCGTAGATGGCGGCTTTGGGGCTGGCCTTGAGCACCTCGTCCAGGCGATCGCGGATCGCTTCCTGGTCGACGTTCATTTTCTCGAGCATCTGCGGGATCACGCCGCCGGCCTGCTCCAGCAGCGCCAGCAGCATGTGCTCGGTATCTACCTGGTTGTGGCCGTAGCGCTGCAGGATTTCATACGCCCGGACGGCGGCATCTTGCGCGCGCTCGGTGAATCGGTCAAAACGCATCATAGCTCGTGTGTTCCTCGTTCTAGCGTCAACCCGGTCTGGCAGGGGGCCGCCCGGCTCCCTGTGTGTTGGATGTCGATGTCACGTCCAGAAAGGTGGTGCGCCAGCCGGTCCCACGACCGGCAGCGACACGCCGGTATGGTGCAAGTTTACACCTAAAACCGGGCGTGAGCTATCAGATTCCCATTGGAACCGCATTAGCGTTCCCTTAACGCTGCCGGGTTTCGCCGCCGGCTTCGCCCTCGCCGGGCAGAATGCGCAGCGCGTGCAGCGCTCCTTGCGCGCTCTCGATCAGGTGGTTGAGGATGTCGAACACCTCGCCGAAGGCCGCGCCCGCCAGGTCGATTCGCCCGTCGCGCGCCTCTTCGAGCTGGGCGAGGCTGTGCCACGGGTTCTCGCCGGGGACGGTCACGCGTGGGGCGACCATCACCCCGGCCATGACCAGCGGGACGTAAATGTGCTCCAACCCCACCGGCGCCCGCCCTTCGAGCGCCGCGATCAGCCTGCCGGTGTAGGCGATCTGCTCGGCCCGGTCGCCAAAATCGGCCCCGGTGCTGTGCGCGACCATGACGAAGCCCAACATGGCCGCGTCCTGCACCACCGCCGTATACACCAGCCGCAGCAGCTCGCCGGTGTCGTCCAGGGCATCGGGGCTGTTCGCCATCAGCCAGCACAGCCGCCCGAACCAGTGGCTCCCGGCCAGCGAGAAGCCCGTCTCCAGGTCAAGGCCGTCGGCCATCACGTAGGCCAGCAGCTTGGCGACGAACAGCGCTTCGCCGGGGTGCAGCGGCATCCCCGCCCCGCCGAACGCCAGCCGCGTGCGCTCGCGCAGGCCCAGCTCGACCGCGCCCCGGTCCAGGCGGCGGGCGAAGCTGAGCGCCTCGACGCTCATGGCGCGGGCGCGGGCCTGCTCCTGCTGGAGATCGCCGGACGTCCACAGCGGCTCGTAGCGCGGCGCGGGATCGTCCGGGCGCGGCGGAAAGCGCCCCGCCAGCACGTCGAACGCCACTTCGAGCGTCTCGCTGTCCTCCGGCGGCCCCTGGAACGCGATATCGCGCAGCACCGCCAGCCGGAAGGGCGAGATCGCCAGCAGGCTCGGCTGCGGCCCGCCCGAAGAGGGCCGGACCTGGCGGGCCATCGCCGGGGGCGCCGCCTCAATCCGGACGCGGACCCGGTAGCCGGTGCCGGGCGGCGTGGGCAGCTCGGGCGTCACCGGCAGGTGGAACAGGCCGCACTCGCCCGGCGGCAGGGTGAGCGACACGCGTGGCCGGGGCGTGAAGAAATTGACCAGGTTCCCCCCGTCGTCGCGCAGCGGCGGCTGGAGGCTGATCGCGAGCGGCAGCGGCTGGTCGATCCGGCTTTGCAGCAGCAGCAGAATCTCGACGGGCTGGCCGAGCGCGGTCGCCCCCGGAAATACGCCGACCGCCGCGTGCAGCTCGCTGCCGAGCTCCAGCCGGTCGCGGGCCAACATGCCTACAATGTCCGGGTAGATCGCCTCGCTCATGGGTCGCGTCCTCGCCGTCTGGCTCACGGATTCGATCAGGCGGTCATGTCGAGCGCGCGCTCGACGAGCTGGGCCGCGATCTCGAACACGAAGTCATTGTCCTCGCGGCGCTCGTCGCGGCGGTTGTCCAGCGCCTTCGAGAGGATGAACACCGTCTCGCGCGCCTGCTCGCGCGGCATGGTGACCCGGGTATTGGCGATCAGGCCGCCCAACACCAGCGGGAAATACGCCTGCTCGAAGCCCAGCGGCGTCTCTTCGACCAGCGCCGTGACCACCTGCTCGGCATAGTCCGCCGCCTCTTCGGGCGTGCCAAAACTCTCGTTGGTCACGGTGCTGATGCTGCTGAAGGCGTACAGGATCGCGTCGTAGACCACGTCGGTATACAGCAGCCGGCTCAGCAGCGCCTCCGCGTGGCTGGCGAGGGCCGGGTCCTGGAACAGCCGGTGGCACATTTGCGTGAACCAGCGCGGCCACGCCGGGCGCGGCTCGGCGGGCGTTGGCTCCTGAATGCCCGTTTCGAGGATCAGCGTCAGCAGCTTGGTGATGTAGATCGCCTCGGGCGGCAGCAGCGGGTATCCGCAGGCTTTGAAATGGTCCTGCGTGCTCTTGAGCAGCGGCATGAACAGCGTCTCGCGGCGCAGCTTGGGCAGCACGGCTTCGACCTCGCGCCAGACCTTCTGGGCGAGGGTGTACTCGTCCATGTAGTCGCGCATGGTCCACAGGCTGACCCAGTCCGGCTTGAGCTCGCGCAGGGGACTGATGGCCGGCGGCAGCACCTCAAACGGCGCCTGGATGGCGTGCTTCTTGCCGCCGCTCTCCGCCGAGAAGCGCAGCCCGCACAGCGCTTCCAGGTGCTGCTGGGCCGCCTGGGGCAGCTCCTGCATCACGAAGGCGCCGCCGCCGGTCGCCTCCCGGACGCGCCTGGAGTGTTTGTCCAGCCGCTTGATGTCCAGCGTGAGGCCCATCACGTAGCCGGGACCGGGCGCCGTCGTGGGCGAGGTGGACACGGGCAGGCGCAAAAAGCCGACCTCCGCGGGGCGCAGGCCGACGCGCAGGCGCGCGCTCTTGCTCACGAAACGGCCCCGGCTGCCTTGCATGTCGCGCGGGGGGAGGTCCGGCGCGACGACCACATCGATATCGATATCGGACGCGTTTTGAAGCAGCAGGATCAGCTCGATGAACCGCCCGGCTGCTACCTGGGGCGGGTCGAGGGCGAGCGCGCATTGGATGAGGTCGAGGTTGAGGCGAGCGCCGCCGGTCACTGCGCCGAGTAGATCGGGATAATTCGGACTCTCCTGGTCGGTCACGGTTCCTCCGGCGAACAAATCGGGATTCAGCCACCAGGGCCATTCTACAGTGAACCGGCGATTGGCGCTAAGGCCGCGTTAGAAAAGCATTATAAACCGTGGTGGCGCCCGCCGGGTCAATTGTGCAAAGGGTCAAGCCGGTATACACTTAAGATCGTCCGTAGTCGGGGATAAAACGGGACCGAAAAGATAACAAAATTTAACCCGTTTGATCCTATCGTTTAACCTCACCTTTGGGTGAGTTTCACACTCGTCGTCTATGGTTTTCAGCACGTAGCACCATCCCAGATCGTATCTTACTTCCAACGAGGTTAAGGAGAAACGAAATGCGTAAATTGGGTGTTCTTGCTACTTTACTTCTGGTAGTGGCACTCGCGCTGCCGCTTGTCCCTGCAAGCGCGCAGGACGGCAGCGGTTTCGTAAGTACTTTTGATCTGCCAACGGAGCCCGCCGCCGAAGGCCCGCTCGCGGGCGTGGACCCCAGCGGCCAGGAAATTGAGTGGTGGCACCAGCACAGCGGGCTGCGCGAGGAATTCCTGGCCGGCATCATCGAGGAATTCAACGCCAACAACCCGTGGGGCATCGTCGTCTCGGCGTCGAACCAGGGCGGCTATGGCGACATCTACACCAAGATGATCGCGGGCATCCCCACCGGCGACATCCCCGAGCTGGTCGTTGCCTACCAGAACCAGTCGGCGGCCTACTACCTGGCCGGCGGCCTGACCCAGGATATGGACGTCTACGTGATGGACGATACCTGGGGCCTCAACGAAGCCGAGATCGCGGACTTCGTCCCGACCTTCTTCACGCAGGACTACCTGCCCGATGGCTCGGCCCGCATCGGCTTCCCGCCCAACCGCTCGCTCGAGGCGCTGTACGTGAACCTGACCGCGCTCGAAGAGCTGGGCTTCGAGGGCCCGCCGACCTCGTGGGACCAGTTCCGCGAGATCGCCTGCACGTTCACCGAGCAGGGCTGGAGCGGCTATGATGGCGGCGACCAGGTGGGCTATCTGGTCCGCACCGACGCGTCGAACATTGCCGCCGGCACGTTCGCGCTGGGTGGCGACGTGTACGCCAACGGCGAATACAGCTACGCCAACCCGGAGACCATCGAATACATCCAGTTCATGGTGAACCTGTACAATGACGGCTGCGCCGGGCTGATCGCCGAAGCCTACGGCGACCAGAACGCGTTCACCGCCGGTCGCGCGGTCTTCTTCATGGGCTCGACCTCCGGGCTGCCGTTCGTGCGCACGGGCATCGAGGAAGCCTTCGCCCAGCCGTTCGAGTGGGCCGTGATCCCGCTGCCCTATTCCGATGTGCCGGTCAGCGACATCTACGGCGCCAGCGTGAGCATCACCAAGAGCACGCCGGAAGCCGAGCTTGCCACCTGGCTGTTCGTCCGCTGGATGACCGAGGCCACGCAGCAGGCGGACTGGGCCGAGGTGAGTAACTACTTCCCGGTCCGCTTCTCGACCGGCGAGCAGTTGGGTGAATACTTCGACGACTTCCCGCAGTTCGAACAGGCGTGGAACCTGCTGCAGGGCGAAACCCGCGTCGAGCCGCAGATCGCCAGCTATGACGTCGTCCGCGACGAGGCCGAGGCGGCCTTTGCCAACCTGCTCGCCAGCGGCGGCGATGTCGAGACCGCGCTGCAGGAACTGACCAACGCGGCCAACGAAATCCAGGCGTCGTTCCAGTAAACCGGCGACCGGATCCCACTCCACTAACGCGCGAGGCCGTCCACTGGGGCGGCCTCGTTGATTCCGGGCTGGCGAGCGACTCACCAGTCGTCGTCGAAGCCGGTGAAGCCTTCGGGCAGGTTCTCCATGCCCGGCGCGGGAACGTGATCGTCGGGGGGCGCCTGCGCGGGCGGCGGCGACAGCAGCGGAACGGGCCGGAGGACGGGTGCCGGCGGGGCCACCCGCGCCGGCTCGTACACGAAGGCGCGCACCACCATGACCAGCGCGCCGACTCCGGCGAGCGCCGTCACCAGCTCGAAGATCAGGCCCATCGGCGGCACCGGCGCGTTGGTGATCAGGGCATACGCGACCGTCCCCACGGCCAGGATGGCGACCCACCGCCGAAAAGCGATCCCCTCCGGCAGGCGCAGCACGTAGCGGTACAGAAGCTGGCCGAGCGTGAAACTGACCACCACCCGCCCCATGAACAGCAGCAGAAACGCGAAGCCGCCAACCAGCCCCGAACTGACGATCAACAGCCCGACGCCGACCATGATGGTCAGCTCGTTCAGGTTCACGAAATACAGGACCAACACGATGAGCAGGCCGATCACCGTCACCACGATCGTGATCGGGATCGACAACATGAACGTGATCAGCCCCCAGCCGACCGTGGGCACGGTTCGCCGCCGGACGTGCTGGGCCGGCTGCCGGATCAGGTTCGGCACCAGGCGCAGCCCCACCACGCCGATCAGCATCAGCGTGATCACGTCGCGCACGACCGCTTCCACGTAGTTCACCAGGATCTCCGCCGCGTCGTCGGCCTCCCCCACGCGGGTGATGTCCATCTGCGAGCCGGTCTGCTCGAAGCGCGTCTGCCCCTCGACGGCCCCCAGCGGGATCAGCCCCGGCGAGCGCGACCGGTACGCCAGGTCGCCCTCGATGCTCGCGTCCGGCCCGATGCGCAGGCCGGGATTGCTGAAGGACAGGTCGTACACCGGCAGGTTGGGCACGTCCGCGCTGCGCCGGGTATCGCCCACCTCGGCATCGACGCGCCCCCGCACCGTGCCGTTGATGATCAGCGCCTCGCCGCCGAAATCGATGTCGCCGCCGATGGTGCCGTCGACGCGGGCCTGGTAGCCGTACATCAGCAGGTCGCCGGGCAGAAACGCGCCCTCGTGAAGCTCGGTGTTGATGCCGATCGCCAGCACGTCCACCCGGTCGTGAGAGAACGACGCCGTTTCGTGAATCAGCAGCGTGACGCCGCCGAAATGAACGTCGTCACCCACCATCCCCGCGATCGTCAACCGGCCCGCCGCCACCCACACATCGCCGGTGACGACCGCCGACTCGTGAATGGTGATGTCCGTCGCCACGCCGATCAGGTCGCCGTCGATGGTGCCGCGCACGTCCAGAATGCGGCAGAAGAAATAGAAGTCCTCGATGATGACGTCACCCTCGGCCACTTCGCACCGGTCCCCGCGCATCCCGTCCGACGCCTCGACGCGTTCCGCCACGCCGATCAGCGCGAGCACGAGCAGCACCCCGGCGATGGTCAACTTGCGGAGACGGGTGGCAGATAGTCGCATCAGGGATTCCTTCACATAGCCGGGGGCCGGGGCGCCGATCGCGCCGGGCCGGTCCCGCCGGGCACGGGTCTCAGGGCGTGGTCACGCTGCCGAGATACAGTTTGTCCGATACCAATCCAAGCTCGCCGGTCGTCAGGCTGAGCTTGTACGTGCCGCCATCGACCAGGCCCGCCAGCAGCAGCGCGTCGTCGCCGTCGATGAAGGCCAGCGGGCGATACCGGTCCGGCCCTGGGCTCAATACAGCGTACTGCTGCTGGGCCACCGTATCCGCCAGGACCAGCGCGTACTGCTCCTCCAACACGCCGTCCTCGGCCTCGACCTGCGCCGCCACGCCATACGCCGCCAGCGTGCCGGTGTCGTTCACGATCAGGTCGCCGGCCAGCCGGTAGGGCAGGTCCGGGGCCGGGATGAGGAAATCGGCGTTGGTGGGCAGGTCCCAGACGTGCAGCGCGAACGGGCCGCGCCCATCCGCCGCCTCGAGCCGGGCGAAGATCCGCCCATCTGCCGAGAACGCCGCGCCGCACGGACAGTTTGGCTCCTGGGGCAGGTCGGCGAACGTCGCCGCCCGGACGTCGTAGGCGACCAGGTGATCGTAGACTGCGAACGGCGACTCCGCTTCGGACGCGTGAGCCGCGTCGTAGACGAAACGTTCCAGGTCGCCCCGGATGTCCACCGGCGCGAGCGCCAGCGGCGCGGTCGGCGTCGTGATCGGGAGCTGGCTCAGGTCGGACCCGTCGGCGCGGGCCGCATACGCGGCGGACACCCCGCCCGTGCTGACCGTCACCCACGCGATCGCCTGCCGGTCGGACGACGTGACCCAGGCCACCGAGGCCGTGTCCACGCCGCGCCGGATGAACGGGTGCGGCTCCAGGATGCCGTCGGACCGGGCGCGCATGATGGCCCCGGTTTGCAGCTTCTCGTAGATCACGTAATCCCCCGCCAGCGTGAAGCGCGCGCCCGACGGCGCGGCGACGACCGTGCTCAGGCCGCTGAGCGCATCGACGAAATACACGGTCGGCTCGCCGGTGTCCGGATCGATGCCGACGAACACGTCAGCCCTGGCGGCGGTACCTTCTTGCGCCCGGACGGTGACCGGCCAGGCGCCACAGGCGATCACCACCAGGGCCAGCAGCAGGCGAACTCGATCACGCATCGGGCGACCCTTCCGGGGGATGATCGGGCACGGCGCGCAGGGCCGCCACGATCAACGGCAGGATGGCGCCCGCCGGTCCGGAGAGGTGCCAGTCCGCGATGAGGGTGATGCTCGTCATCTCCGGGTTGACCTCGATGATCGTCGCGCCGTGCTGCTTGGCGGCAAACGGCAGGCTGGCCGCCGGCTGCACCACGCCGGACGTCCCGACGACCAGCATCACGTCGGTGGCATGGCTGAGGTCGTAGGCGCGCTCCAGCGCCGCGGCGGGCAGCATCTCCTCGAACCACACGACGTCGGGCCGCACCCAGGCCCCGCAGTGCGGGCAGCGCGGCGGGCCGGCATCGCGATCCCAGGCCAGCGCGGCCACGTCGACCAGCGTGGGATCGCCCTGGCAGTTGTCGAAGCACTTGTTACGCCGGATATCGCCGTGCAGCGCGATGACGTCACTGCTGCCGGCGGCGACGTGCAGCCCGTCGATGTTCTGCGTGATGACGACGAGCTGCGGCAGGACAGTCTCGACCTCCGCGATGGCGCGATGCGCCGGATTGGGGCGCGCCGCGGCCAGCATCTCGCGCCGGTGTTGGTACCAGTCCCACACCAGCTTGGGGTTGCGGCGAAAGGCGCGCGGCGTGGCGAGCTGCTCCGGATCGTACTGGGCCCACAGGCCATCCAGCGCATCGCGAAAGGTGGGGATGCCGCTCTCCTTCGAGACGCCCGCCCCGGTCAGCACGACCGGGCGCGCGCTGCGGCGCAGCACCGCCGCCACCTCGGCGATGTCTGACTCGGGGATGGTGGGTCCTGGCTGGCTGTCGGTCACCGTCGTTTACTCCTCCTGCCCCGATTCTGTCCCCACTCGCGTGATCCGTCAAATCGGCAGGGCGGCGCGTGTGATGGTAAAATAGCCTTATTGAAAGCTGGCGCACCCCAGCTACCCGGTTTGCGCGTAATGCGCGTCATTGTGGGACCAAAGACCTGATGAACAACTGTAATCCCGGCACCGATCCCGACATCCTGACTTCCCAGGCGTATTCCAACGACGAGAACCTGGTGATTCGCTACCGGACGCACGAGCTGTACAGCCGCCCCAAGGTCGACTTTGCGCAGTGGGCCGTCGATACGCTGCACTGGCGGGGCGACGAGATCGTGTTGGACGTGGGGTCGGGGCCGGGGAGCTATGCCAAGCTCGTGCAGGACCGTACGCCGCAGGGCGCGTACGTCGCCGGGGACCTGTCGCTGGGCATGGCCCGCAAGGCGCGCGAGCAGGTGGGCGGCCCCCACACGCACGCGCTGAACCTCGACGCGCAGCAGCTACCGTTTCCCGATGCCAGCTTCGACGTCGTGCTCGCCAACCACGTGCTGCACCACGTGCCGGACATCGACCGGGCGCTGGCCGAGATTCACCGCGTGCTGCGCCCCGACGGTTGCCTGATCGCCACCGCCAACGGGCAGAACACCATGCCCGAATTCGAGACGCTGAGCCGCCGCGCCTGCACGCTGCTGGGCTTTCCCCGCCAGGAATTCCTCGCCCCGCACCGGCACTTCACGCTCGAAAACGGCACGCTGCGGCTGGCGCGCGTCTTCCGCGCAGTGGCCCGCTACGATCTGCCGGGCGCGTTCTACTTTCCGGCGGTTGAGCCGGTGCTCGACTATCTGAACAGCCTGCGCGCGATTCGAGCGCCCTACTTGCCCGAGGACGTGTCGTGGGACGACTTCATGGAAGTCATGGAAAAGCAGATCACTCGCCTGATCCGGCACTTCGGCGAGCTGCAAGTCCAGAAGCTGGCCGGGGCGCTGGTGGCGACCGACGGCGGCGGCTTCGCGGCGGACTACATGCGCCGCTTCGACAACCACCACGCCGGGTAAAGAATCCCCGCTTCTCCCTACAACGGCTCGTCGTCATCGAGCGACTCGTCGCCGGCCTCGGCGGCGGGCGGGCGGAAGCCATGCCGCCCGTACAGCGGCACGAACATCACCGGGATCAGGTTCTCGATCTTCCAGGTGGGCCCGGTGCGGCGCACGCGCTGGAGCACCTGCTGGCGCTCGTCACCGACCGGCAGCACCAGCCGCCCGCCGTCGGCCAACTGCGCGCGCAGCGGTCCGGGGATGGCCGGGGCCGCCGCCGTGACGACGATCGCGTCAAACGGGGCCATGTCCGGCAGGCCCTGGCTGCCGTCGCCGATGTGCACCTCTACGTTATCGCAGCCCAGCTCGGCCAGCCGCCGGGCGGCGCGGTCGCCCAGCTCGGGGTAGCGCTCTAGCGAATAGACGGCGCGCGCCAGCCGGGACAGGATCGCCGCCTGGTAGCCGGAGCCGGTCCCAATCTCCAGCACGACGTCATCCGGGCTCAGCTCGAGCATTTGCGTCATCAGCGCCACGATGTACGGCTGGGAGATCGTCTGGTTGTTGCCAATCGGCAGCGGGCCATCGGCGTAGGCCATCGGGTGCAGGTTCTGGGGGATGAAGCGGTGCCGGGGCACAGTGCGCATGGCGTCCAGCACGCGCGGATCGACGATGTCGCGGGCGATCAACTGGTCGCGGACCATCCGTTCGCGCATCAGGCCAAAATCGGGTTCAGTCGGCATCGTATCGTGCGTCTCAGCCTTTTCTGTGTCGATGGGGCAAGGGGGGCAGGCGGGAACGACTTCCTGACCGTAGTATAGCATAGGCGCCCGCGCGCGGTACACTACCCCGACCATCGCTGTCACGCTTGAGGAAGCGGGCAAAGGGATCGTGTCGACCTGCCGGGGAATCAAAACCGGGCAGCGCGCCCGGTTTTTCAAGCCCTCTACAAACACCAACCATCAGGCATAGGCGTGTTCCAGGGCTTCACTTATCGGCCCATCCAGTGTGTCTTTGGTGGCCTTGACGACTTCCCTGGCAACTTCGGGTTTGGCTCGCTCTACGGCAAGAATCATGTCGCCGAAGTCTTCAAACTCGCAGGAATCACTCAGCCGCCACACCCGCCGGACGGCGTCATGGCTCGGCAAAAAGCCGTGCTCGAAGGCTTCGACCTGAAGCCCTACGATTTCCAGATCGTCCGGGGTATAGAGCAGCCCCACGTAATCATCCACGTAATGAACGATCGTTTTCGTTTCCGGGGGCACGATCTGAATCTTGAGGGCGTCGAACACCGGATCGTATTTGAAAAACAGCGGGTTGTACGGCCCGGGGCGGAACGCCTTCAGGGCGTTTGTTTTCAACTCCGATGTCGGCATCAGTCGCTCGAGACCGGCCATATCATTCTCTCTCCACGCTTAGGCGAGTCTGTTTCAAACGCGGTGATCACCGTTCCCACATCACCATCGAAGCGGACGACGACTTTTACGTAAGTTCTTCGTTTCAGCAAATAGTAGACTTCACGATCCTCAAAGTGGGCGTCCCGAAAAATGCCGATGGTTGGCTTTTGAATGGCCGCCTGCACGTCGCCTTCCTGGCCCTCCATTATGGGATGGCCGGTCAGAATGTGGTTTTCCCACGTTTCGTCTGTACACGTTACACGCCGGCCCCTTGGATCGGTGGCCTCGAACACGTTAGTCATGCTGGTGCAGTCCCCCGGTCAGCACAGCGCAAGCGTGTACCTATTTTAACACATCATCATCCGCGCCGGATACAAAACCGGTGAGTCCTCTACCCCCCGCCGCGCCGGCCCTGCTACAATCTCCAACAGCCCGGATGTCACCAGGAGAATCGCGTATGACCGCCCAAACCCCGCGCCCGCCATGGTGGAAGAACACGCGCGGCGAATGGTTCGTCGTCTTCCAGACGTTCCTGTTCGCGCTGATCGCGTTCGGGCCCGGCTGGATCGACGCCCGGCCCGACCTGCCGGACGGGTGGCGCGCCGCCGCCCTGGTCGCCGGGCTGGCCCTGGGCGCGATCGGGCTGCTGCTGGCGCTGGCCGGGCTGTGGTGGCTGGGCGACAACCTGTCGGCGCTGCCGCATCCCAAAGACGACGCGACGCTGGTGGAAAGCGGCCCCTACCGGGTCGTGCGGCACCCGATCTACAGCGGGCTGATCGTCGGGGCGTTTGGGTGGGCGTTGATGAACACCAGCCTACTGACGCTGGTCTACGCGGCGATTTTGCTGGCCTTCTTCGACGTCAAATCGCGGCGCGAGGAGCGCTGGCTGGCGCGTAAGTTCCCGGACTACGCCGCCTACCAGGCCCGCGTCGCCAAGCTGATCCCGCTCATCTACTGACACCGCGCCGGTCAGCGGATCGGGCCTGGTATAATACGGCACTGCGCCATCCACACAGGAGGAATTTACCATGCACGTTGTAATCATCGGCGGCAGCGGCCACGTGGGCACCTATCTCGTCCCGCGCCTGGTCGAAGCCGGGTTCGACGTCACGGCCATCAGCCGCGGCGAGCGCGAGCCCTACCGGCCCCACGCCGCGTGGAAATCGGTGCGCCAGGTCGCCATCGACCGCGAGAAGGCCGAGGGGGCGGGCGAGTTTGGGCCGCGCGTGCGCGCGCTGGAGCCGGACATCGTGATCGACATGATCTGCTTCACGCTCGCCAGCGCCCAGCATCTGGTCGAATCGCTGCGCGGGCAGGTCCAGCACCTGCTGCACTGCGGCACGATCTGGATTCACGGGCCGAGCGTCGAGGTGCCGACCACCGAAATGCAGCCCCGCCGCCCGTTCGGGGATTACGGCATCCAGAAAGCGGCCATCGAGGCGTACCTGCTGGACGAAGCGCGGCGCGGCAACATCCCGGCCACGGCGCTGCACCCGGGGCACATCGTGGGGCCGGGCTGGGCGCCGCTCAACCCGGCGGGACACTTCAATCTGCGCGTGTTCGAGCAGTTGGCGCGCGGCGAGGAGATCACCCTGCCCAACCTGGGCATGGAAACGGTGCATCACGTCCACGCCGACGACGTCGCCGGGGCGTTCATGGGCGCGATCGCGCATTGGAGCAGCGCGGTCGGCGAGGCGTTCCACACCGTATCGCCCGCGGCGCTCACCCTGCGCGGCTACGCCGAGGCCATGGCGGACTGGTTCGGCCAGCCCGCGCGGCTGCGCTTCCTGCCGTGGGACGAGTGGAAGACCACTGTCGCGCCGGACGAAGCCCAGGCCACCTGGGACCACATCGCGCACAGCCCGAATTGCAGCATCGACAAGGCCCGCCGCCTGCTCGGCTACGAGCCGCGCTATACGTCGCTCCAGGCCGTGCAGGAAGCGGTGAGCTGGCTGATCGATCGCGGCCAGATCGCCGTGTGAGTCGTGCGATAGCGTTTGACAGTAAAGTGAAAGGATCGAGATCATGACGGTACGCGTCTTGTTCGTCTGCCTGGGGAACATCTGCCGCTCGCCGATGGCCGAGGGCATCTTCCAGCACCTGGTCGACGAGGCCGGCCTGAGCGGCCAGATCGAGGCCGACTCGGCGGGCACGAGTAGCTGGCACGTCGGCGAGCGGGCCCACCGCGGCACCCGCAACGTGCTACACCAGCACGGCATCCCCTACGAAGGCCGCGCGCGCCAGATCACGCCGCGCGATTTCGACCGCTTCGACTACGTCCTGGCGATGGACGATTCGAACCTGTCCGACCTGCGCCGGATGCTGCCGGACGGGAGCCAGGCCGTGGTCAGGCGCTTCCTCGACTTCGCGGACGGCGTCCCCACCCGCGAGGTGCCCGATCCCTACTACGATGGGCGCTTCGAGGAGGTCTACAAGCTGGTCCGCCAGGGCGCCGAGGGACTGCTGGCGCACATCCGCGCGGAGAAAGGGCTGTAGATCATGGCCCTGCCTGCTGCGCTGAGCGCCGCGCTGACCGACCGGCTGGGCGGCCCGATCGAGGCGGCGCGGCCCGTCTACGGCGGCGACATCAACCAGGCGGCGTCGTTCACCTGTGGCGGGACGGCGTATTTCGTCAAGTGGAGCGCCAACGCGCCCCCGGCGATGTTCCCCGCCGAAGCCTACGGCCTGCGGCTGCTGCGCGAGGCGGGCGCGCTGCGCGTCCCGCAGGTGATCGCCCAGGGCGACGCGAACGGGGCCAATCCGGCGTTCCTGGTCCTGGAGTGGATCGAGACCGGCGGCGCGCGCTCCGACCGGGCGATGGAAGCCTTCGGCGCCGGGCTGGCCGAGCTGCACCGCCACACCGCCGGGCAGCACGGCCTCGACCAGGACAATTTCATCGGGCGGCTGCCCCAGCCCAACACGCCGACCGCGCGCTGGTCCGAGTTCTACGCCCGGCACCGCATCGGCTTCCAGATGGCGCTGGCCCGCCGGAACGGGCGGCTGCCCGCTCGCCGCGAGAAACTGCTCACCCGGCTGATCGACCGCCTGCCCGACCTGCTGGACGACGGCGCGATCCGGCCCTCGCTGCTGCACGGCGACCTGTGGGGCGGCAATTACCTGCTCGACGACCGGGGTCAGGCCGTGCTGATCGACCCGGCGGTGTGCTACGGCCACCGCGAGATGGACCTCGCCATGAGCGAGCTGTTCGGCGGGTTCCCCCAGCGCTTTTACGACGCCTACCACGCCGCCTATCCCCTCGACGGCTACGCCGAGCGCCGGACGCTCTACCAGTTGTATTACATCCTGGCGCACCTCAACCTGTTCGGCGAGAGCTACGGCGGGCGCGTCGATTCGATGGCGGCGCACTACGTCGGGCGGGGATGATTCCGCCCGCGCCCGGCGTCCGTCACGCCTCGACGCCGGACAGGTCGTATAACTCGCCGTACTTGGTCGTCAGATAGCGGATGTACGGCTCCACGCTCAGCGGGCCGCCGGTCACGCGCTCGGCCAGCTCGGCGGCGGTGAACTTGCGCCCGTGCCGGTAGATCGCGTCCTTCAGCCAGCCGTGCAGCGTGCCGAACTCGCCGCGCCGGATCTCGTCCGGGATGGACGGCTGCGCGGCCAGCGCCGCCTCGTAGAACTGGGCGCTGAGGATGTTGCCCAGCGTATAGCCCTGGAACACCCCGCCGATCCGCCCGCTGAACCAGTGGACGTCTTGCAGCACGCCGTCGCGGTCGTCCGGCGCGGTGATGCCGAAATCGGCCCTGAAGCGCTCGTGCCACGCCTCCGGCAGGTCGGCGATCGCCAGCCGGCCCTCGAGCATTGCCAGCTCGAAATCGAAGCGCAGCATCACGTGCAGGTTGTAGGTCACCTCGTCGGCGTCGGTGCGGATCAGCGAGCGCTCGACCTTATTGATGGCGCGGTAGAACGTGTCGAGCGAAACATCCTTGAGCTGATCGGGGAAGACCATCTGAAGCTGCGGATAGAAAAACTCCCAAAAGCCCCGGCTGCGCCCGACGAGATTCTCCCACAGGCGCGACTGGCTCTCATGCACGCCGGACGACGTGCCGCGCGCCAGCAGCGTGCCTTCATAGCCGGGCGCGAGTCCCTGCTCGTACATGGCGTGGCCGGATTCGTGCATCGTGCTGAACAGGGCCTCGCCCAGGAAGTCCTCCTTCACGCGGGTGGTGATGCGCACGTCGCCGATGGAAAACTTGATGGCGAAGGGATGGTGCGTCTTGTCCTGGCGCCCGCGCTCGAAGTCGTACCCGAAGCGCTTGATCACCTCCAGGCCGAAGGCGAGTTGCCGGTCTTCGGGGTACGTCTTCCGCAGGCAGGAGTCGTCCGCCGGGGGCTGGGCGCTGATGGCCTGCACCAGCGGCACCAGGCGCTCGCGCAGGTCCGCGAAGATGGCCTGCACGGTCTCGGCCTGCATGCCGTAGTCGCTGTAGGCGATCAGCGGGTCGGCGAGATGGTCTTTGTCCGGGAAGAACTCGGCCAGCTCGCGGCTGAGGTCGAGCGTCTTTTCCAGGTAGGGCTGCACGCGCTTGAAGTCGTTGGCGGGCCGCGCCTCGGTCCAGGCGTGGTACGATTCGGCGGCGTGGCTGGACATCCGCGCCGCGAACTCGACCGGCACGCGCGTCTCGCGCTCGTAGTGGCGGCGCGTCACGCGGATCAGCGCGGCGTCGTCGTGCTCGTAGGGCAGGCTCTCCTCGTGGGGGCGCAGGTCGTCCAGCAGGCGGCCCAGCGCGGGATCGGTGAATTTCTCGTGCGTCAGGCGCTCCAGCGCGGCGAGCTGGCGGGCGCGGGCCGGCGCGCCGCCGCGCGGCATGTACGTGGACTGGTCCCAGTAAAGCAGGCCGGCGGCGGCGGTGAGGTCGTAGATTTCTTGCAGGCGATTCTTCAAATCCGCTAATTTCGCTTCCATGCGTCCTCCCAAAATAAACATTCCGGTGCTGACCATTATACGGCTCCTGGGGCGTAAAAAACCAAACCGACCGGCCCGCCGCTGTGCGCGCCGGTCGGCTGGTGGCGGTATTCGGGCGCGGCGGGCGCGATGACGACATCAATTGGATGCTTGCGCGTGGCTATCATATTCTGGTCAAAGTCAAACACTACCGGCGTTCGGCCAAACTGGCCCGCTCGGTCACAACATGGTATCCCGACCCCAAAGTCGAAGGGCGGGAAGTGGGCCGGGGTCGAAGTTCCTTTGCGTGCATTTCGATAGTAAGATGATAAGTGCGCGTTCATTTCTCTAGGAGGGTGAGTTTCACAATGGTCAACAGAACCACGATGGGAATACTCGTGGCGGTGGCGCTGGTGGGCGGCATTCTGCTGGGAGCGGCGGTATCGTCTGCCACGTTCGCGTATGCCTACGGGCCGCGGCAGCACGCCGATGTGATACAGCCGGAACATGGCATCATCATCGCGTGTGCGCACATCGACACTGGCGCACTACGCATCGTCGATCAGATCGAAAAGTGCAGCGACACCGAGAACCCCGTGGCGTGGAACTACAAAGGCACCCAGGGCGATCCCGGCCCACAGGGACTGGCTGGCCCACCAGGGCCGCAGGGTGATCCCGGCCCCGTTGGCGCGACCGGTCCGGCAGGCCCGCAGGGTGATCCCGGCCCCATTGGCGCGACCGGTCCGGCAGGCCCGCAGGGTGCGCCAGGCCTGGAAGGACCGCGCGGCGTGCAGGGCGAAATGGGTCCAGCCGGGCCGCAGGGCGAAATGGGTCCAGCCGGGCCGCAGGGTGAAATTGGTCCGGCAGGCCCGCAGGGTGAAATTGGTCCGGCAGGCCCGCAGGGTGAAATTGGTCCGGCAGGCCCGCAGGGTGATCCCGGCCCACAGGGACCGGCTGGCCCACCAGGGCCGCAGGGACCTCAAGGCCCACAGGGGCCGCCAGGTGTAACGCCGAGGTTCTACATCGCGGAGGGACAAACCTTAGAGGTTGGAGCATATTCCGCCAGAGCCAGCTCGGCCTCCTGTCAGTCCGGTGATTGGGTTCTTGGTGGCGGTTTCAGTACGGATGCGACTTATCTGCACGCGTTTTTGTCCTCGCCTGGAAATGCAGTTAGGTGGGACGCCGCGATGTTTAACACCTCGCTTTTGTACGCGGGAACATTCACTAGCTATGCAATCTGTGCAGACCTGACACCGTAACCATTTCAGTACCTAAATTTCGCCCAAATTAGGTAACAAATGGTCACGAGCCAAGAACGGAACTAGAACCTGTTATGCATTTTTGCCCCCCTTCCCCCACGGTTTCGCCGGAGGGAAGGGGAGCAAGGTGTTGAAGTCCTTCCCTCGTTCTCGGGGAAGGATTTAGGATGGGGGAAGTTCTGCGGCTGAGTTATTAGCCCGTCACGCGGAACGGCACTTCGTAGGACGTCGCCAGCCAGTTCGCGTCACTGCCGACCACGATCACGCGCAGGCTGTAGTCGCCCGGCGGCAGCCCGCCCGGCGGGATGGACTCCAGCACGCCGTTCGTGACCGACATGGCGTGAATGTCGTGAACGACCACCCAGTCCGGCCACTGGCCGCCCTTGATCTGCACCATGTAGTGCAGCGCCTGGCCCGGCTCGTAGCTGGCCGTGCCCACGATGTCTAACTGCTGCGCGATGGAGATGGTCGAGCCGGGGGCGGGCGAGACGATGTTCGCCACCACGCCCGGCGCACCGCCCGGCGGCGGCGCGGAGAGCATCTGCTCGTTGCAGGCGAACTGGGGCAGAATCGCCACCCCGGTGGACTGGGCCCAGCGCCGCGCGTAAAACGCGTCGTCCTCGACCGGCGGCGGGGCCAGGAACAACTGCTCCTGCACGCCGGGGATCACGTTCACGACCTCGACCGGCACCTGGCAGTAGCGCGGCGGGATAGTGTGCCCGCTGGTGTCCAGCGCCGCGACGGCGTTCGCCAGATCGGGCGCGACCGGGTAGACCGCCACGCGGATCACGCTCGGCTGCACCTCGACCGGCTGCGGGCCGGTGGTGCCCGGCGGTGGGACCTCGGTGGGCGGCGGCGCGACCATGTTGCCGCTGTTGTCCGGCACGGCTGCCGGGCTGTCGAGGAACCACTCGGTTCGGCCCGGCGTACAGCTCAGCGCCGGATCGCGCAGGTTGGTGCGCGACACGTCGCAGATCTGCGCCTGGCTGACGCCGCCGGGCGGCTGCAGGTGCGCGTCGTCCGGCGGGCGCGGGCCGAGCACGTCCAGCAGCGCCGGGTTGCCGTAGATGCCGGTCATCAGCTCGTTCCAGATCGGCGCGGCGCCCTGCAAGCCGGAGATGTTGACCATCGCGGTGTTGTCGGTGTTGCCCGCCCACACGCCGATCGCGACGTTGCGCGTGAAGCCGACTGTCCAGTTGTCCTTGAAATCGTTGGTCGTGCCGGTCTTGACCGAGGTCGGCAGGCCGGGCGTGTGCAAGGGGCTGTTGGCGCCCATCGCCGGGGTGCGCGAGGCGTTGTCGGCCAGGATGTGGCTGATCACGAAGGCGATGCGCGGGTCGAGGACCTGCGTCCCGCTGGCGAGCACGCTCCTGGACGTGTCCGTCAGGCGCGCATCGGCGGGGCAGCGGCGCTCGTATTCGTACAGCACCGCGCCATCCGCATCCGTCACGCAGATGATCGACGTGCTGGGCACGTAAACGCCGCCGTTCGCCAGCACCGCGTAGGCAGTAGTCAGCTCCATCGGGGACACTTCGCCGCCGCCCAGCGTCAGCGACAGGCCATAGCGCGAAGGGTCGTCGGCCAGGCTCCGCACGCCGACGCGGTGCATCATCCACAGCAGGTAATCGACGCCGATCTGGCGCAGCGTCTGCACCGCCGGGACGTTGTACGAGTTCGCCAGCGCCTCGCGCACGGTGACCGGGCCGTGATACTGCCCGTCGTAGTTGACCGGCGTGTACATCGGCTGGCCGGCGACGCCGATGTGCGTTTCGGTGTCCCAGACGATCGACGCGGCGGTCCAGCCTTTCTCTATCGCGGCGGCATAGGTGAACGGCTTCAACGCGCTGCCGGGCTGGCGCAGGGCGATGGTGACGTTCACGTTGCCGTCGATCGACTCGTCGTCGTAGTCCACGCTGCCGACCATCGCCAGGATCTCGCCCGTCTCCGGGTGCAGGACGACGACGGCGGCGTTGTTCAGGTTGTGCGGCCCTCTCAGCGCGGCGACCTGCTGCCGGGCGATGTTCTCGGCCAGCCGCTGGTAATCCATGTCGACGCTGGTGTAGACGCGCAGCCCGCCACCCGCGACCATGCGCCGAATCTCGTCCTGCGACAGGCCCAGCTCGCTCACCAGCAGGCTCTCGACCTCGCTGCGGGCGTAGACGACCATGTGCGGCGCGGATTCCAGGCCGATGTACGGGCTGGCGTAGTTCAACTGCTCGCCATAGGCTTCGTTCGCCTGCGCCTGGGTGATGTAACCGTCGTCGGCCATCAGGTCCAGCACCAGCCGGCGGCGCTGCATCACCCGCCGCTGGATGTTCGGATCGGGATTCAGCGGGTCGAGGTCGGCGGGCGCCTGGGGCAGCCCGGCCAGCAGGGCCGCTTCGCCCAGCGTCAGCTCGGTGGCGGACTTGTTGAAGTACGTCTGCGCGGCGGCCTCGATGCCATAGGCGAGATTGCCGTAGTAGATCTCGTTGAGATACAGCTCCAGGATCTCGTCCTTGCTCATGCGCTGGGTGAGGATCACCGCCAGCAGCGCCTCGTCGATCTTGCGGTTGAGCGACTGCTCGTAGCGGTACTCGTCGGTGAACAGCACGTTGCGGATCACCTGCTGGGTGATCGTGCTGCCGCCGGAGACGATGTAGCCGTAACGGACGTACTGCCACGCCGCGCGGGCGATGCTGGGGATGTCCACGCCCCGGTTTTCGTAGAAGGTGCCGTCCTCGATGGCGATGGTCGCGTCGATCACGTGCTGCGGCACTTTGTCGAGCGTGATCCGCGTGCGGCGGCCCTCGTCGAAGACCTCGTACAGTTCGTTACCGTGCCGGTCGTAGATGATCGTCGTCTCGAACGACTTGTAATCGATCAACTGCTCCAGGTTGTCGATCTCGTTTTCGAGCTTGCCGCTGTAGAAGTCGTAGACCAGGAAGGCCGTGATCAGGAAGCCGAACATCAGCACGCCCACGATCCCGACGCAGCCGAAGATGCAGCCCGGACCGATCGCAAACCCGCGACGCCCGCGGCGGCGGGGCCGGTGGGCCGGGGCATAGTTCGGCTGGCCGGAGCCGTAGGGCGCCTGCGCGCCGGAGTACGGCGCGGGGCCATAGCCGGGCGGCGGCGTGCCGCGCTGCGGCTGGCTGGGGGTCGGTTGCCGCCTCCGCTTGGGACGCCCGCGCCGGCGCGGGGGTTCCTGGGGCGGTCGCGGTGACTGCATTGGATAGTTCATACGGTGCTCCAGCCGGGCAACAACCGGCCCGGCCTGCTCTCGGTCGAATTGGTCTCATTTTAACATGCCGAAATAAGCGCCCGCCAAACCATCACCCTACGTCCACAAGACGGCAGGGCGGCGGTTTGGCGGGCGGGCCACCGCATGATCCGGGCGTCGGGCGGCCCTATCCTCGCTTGTCGTGGGGGGAATCGTCGTCGTAGAATCGGTCGATCTGCTCGAAGACCAGCGCGCGGAACTCCTCCGGCTTGTCGATGTTCTGCATCACGATCTCGGTGCCGGCGCTGCCCGCCGTCTCGATTTCCACGTCGCCGTGGCCCAGGATGCGCCGGACAATACCATAGCTGATCGCAATATCCTGCACCTGGTTGAGCGGCACGGCGCGCTCCTCTTTGGTGAAGACGCCTTTGCGCCGGACGACCGAGCGGTTGGTCAGGGCCAGGTAATTGTTGCGCCACCACAGCAGCCACAGCCCCAGGCTGAAGATGGTCTTCAGCCAGAACTGGGGGCGCCGCTTAGTCTGGCGTTTGACGATGATCGTGTCTTTGTCCACCGGATATATCCTCCTGAGGCAGTCGGCTGACTAGTTTGACATCCGATCCGGGCTGGTTGGTGCGGAAGAACACGGCGATGATGACCACCATCACCGAAAAACCGAGGCCCACCACCAGCCCGGCCAGAATGGCCTGGGCGGCGGAGTTGTTCTCGTAGGTGAGCGCGTAGAGCATGACGAACACCGTCGAGAGGATGGCGCCGATCGCGCCGTTGAAGAGCGTCTGGCCCCATGCGCGCCGGATGGCGATATACAACAGGAACAACGTCACAGCGAACAACGCGAGAAACACAAACCCCATGGGTCACCGGCTCCTTTCGCCCCGCCCGGCTCGACGGTCGGCCTCCTGGCGCGTGGATACATCCCAAGTGTAGTGCATTCCGCGCATAAAGAAAATAGCCCCGCGCGCCCATCCGCCGGGCGGGGGGACGACACAGGGGCGCCGCGCGGACGCCCCTGGGGGATGGCAGTGCCGGACGAACGGCGCTATGCCTTGACGACGACCGTCCCGGCCAGCTTGTCGTGCAGGCCCTGGTTCTTGCCATCCGGAATGGCCCACAGCCAGCCCAGGAACAGCAGGAACGTGTTGATGTAATACCCGACGTAGCGGATGACCGCTTCGAGATCGTTGAGCCCGGAGCCGTCGGTTTTCACCACGCGGATGCCCATCAACTGCTTGCCCGGCGTCTGGCCGTTGTTGCGCGTCCAGAAGTACCAGCTATAGGCCACGCCGACGATGAAGCCGACCCCGATGCCCAGGATATCGCTGCCGACGATCTGGCTCACCAGCCCGCCGATGATTGCCAGAATGATGGAATCGATGATCAACGCCACGATGCGCGATACCAGACTTGCTTGATTCATGATCTCCCTCCCTGTGTTTGGCGCATAACCAACACTCGTTATAACACCGTACGTGACGGAACGATATGCAGGGATTATCGCAGCTTTGCCCCTCGCCCGGCTACACGTCCTCGGCCAGCGGAGGCTCGACAACGACCACGCAGGTCCGCGCCAGCTTGTCGTGCCAGCCCTGGCGCCGGGGGTCGATGAACGCCCACAGCCAGCCCAGGCCGAACAGAAACGGCAGCGTGTTGATCAGGTAGCCGCCATAGCGCATCAGCGAGTCGGCGGAGGTCAGCGGGCCGCCGTCGAGCTTGACCACGCGGATCTTCATCAGCATTTTGCCGGGCGTCTGGCCGCCGCGGTCGGTCCAGAAGAACCAGAAATACGCCCCGCCGAGCACCACACCCAGGGTACCGCCCACCGCCGCATCGCTGCCCAACAGCAGCAGCCATTCCATCACCAGCAGGAGCGCGCCGTCGATGGCGAGCGCCACCGCGCGCGGGAGCAGGCCGGCCAGGTTCAGGGCCGGGGACGTCGCGTTATCAGGGGACGCTGGGGGTTGCATCATGACCTCGGATTGGTTTGAGCGTGACAGCCGCACGCTGTCCCGGTAGAATTCACTTCGTAGTATATGCGACAAGGATAGGACGGTGCAATCGTGTCGGAACGGTTCGAGAGCCTGGCCGACGGTTACGTGAAATGGCTGCGCGCCCAGGTCGGCCCGCAGTTGATCTACCTGGTCTACACCACCATGCTGGTCTTCGACGAGGCGGGGCGCATCCTGGTGCAGCGCCGCTACGATTTCGACTGGCTGAGCGTGCCCGGCGGCGCGCTGGAGCTGGGCGAGAGCGTCACCGCCTGCGCCGTCCGCGAGACGCGCGAGGAAACCGGCCTGGACGTGACGATCGAGCGGTTGGTGGGCGTCTTCAGCCACCCGGACTACAACCTGCTGTATCCCAACGGCGACGAGGTGCAGCCCTGGTCGGTGTGCGTGGTGGCCCGCCCGGTTGGCGGACAGCTCAACCCGGACGGCGGCGAGACGCTCACCGCCTGCTGGATGCCCGTCGACGAGGCGCTGCCGCAGTTCCCACCCGCGTACCGGGCGATGGTCCGCGCCGCGCTGGATTCGCCGCACGACGCCGTGCTGGAGCCGGTCCACACGCGCCCGCCGCGCCGCCCCTATTTCCCCATCCTGCGCGCGCACGTCGGGCACGCGCCGGTCATCCTGCCGGGCGCGATGGCGGTGATCCGCAACGCGGCGGGCGAGGTGCTCACCGCGCGGCGCGTCGACGATGGCCTGCTCGACGTGCCCGGCGGCTTTGCGGACCTGGGCGAGACGACGACCGCCGCCATCATCCGCGAAGTGGTCGAGGAAACCGGCCTGACCGTCCAGCCGGTGCGCGTGATCGGCGTTTACAGCGAGGGCATGGAGTCCGATTACCCGAACGGCGACCAGATTCACGGCGTGGGGATCGCCTTCGAGTGCCGCGTCACCGGCGGGACGCTGCACGCCGATCACGCCGAGATCAGCGAGCTTGCCTTCCGGCCCGTCGAGGCGCTCCTCGCGCAGACGGGACCGGTCCTGCCGGGCATGGCGCAGTTGTGGCGCGACATCCAGCACCCGGCGGTGTGGCCGGTCATCCGCTAGTCCGGCGCGTCTTGCGGATCGGACTCCCACTCGAAAAAGCCGCGCGTCTCGATGACAGCGTCCGCGATCTGTTCGGCCAGCACCCGCCGCCCGGCGCACGTCTCCGCGCCGTAGAACGCCCGCGCCAGCGCGCCCAGCGGCGCGTCGAGCGCCTCCAGGTCGCGCAGCAGGTCCTTGTCACGCGGGATGGGGCGGTTGGCGCTCAGGAATCGGTAGCGCAGCATCTCGCGCACGGCCACGTGCAGGATCATATCCGCGCTCAGCGGGTCGGAGTCGGCCACGTCGGTTCCGTCCTCGAACGCCGTCGCGATCATGTAGCGCTTGAAGCGCAGCGCCCACGCCGGCGGATCGGGCGGCTGGGCGAGCGCCTCGCGGGCGGCGCGCCGCAGGTCTTCGACCACCGGGTCGCGGTCCAGCACGACGACGCCGGTCGCCAACATGTGCGCCGTGATCGGGCGCCCGTCTCGCCGGTCGGACGCGAAATAGCGCCGCACCTGCCCCGGCGGGTTGACGAAGATCTCCGCCGGGACGCCGTTGAAGCGGCGCTGCACCCGCTGGCGCCACGGCGCGGCGTGGATCACGTACAGGTCGAGGTCGCTGGTGGGGCCAGGATTGCCGCGCACGATCGTGCCGCTGGCGACGATGCCCAGCGGGTCATAGCGCGCCGTGATGAAGTCCACCGCCTCGCGCAGCGCCGTCCGGTACGGCTCGTCCAGCGGCGGGAATTGGGGCGCCACCTCACACCCCCTCCCACTCGCGGCGGAGCAGGCCGTAGAGGATCATGTCGTGAAGCTGGCCGTCGCGCCGGATGAATTCGCGGAAGACGCCCTCGCGCCGGAAGCCGAGCTTCTCGTAGACGTGGATCGCGCTCGCATTGTAGCTGAACACGGTGAGCTGCACGCGGCGCAGGTTCAGCTCGCCGAACGCGAAATCGATCACCAGCCGCAGCGCCTCGCTGCCGTAGCCCCGGCCCTGGTGCGCCGGGTCGCCGATGCCGATCGACACCCAGCCGGTGCCCTGCGACCAGATGATCCCGTCCAACTCCACATAGCCGATCAAGGTGCTGTCGTCCAGGCGGCGGACGGCGAACACGAAGCCCGTCTTCGATTTCTGCTCCTCGGCGATGATCTCGGCCAGTTGTTTGGTCGTCAGCGGATAAGCCGGCACGGCGTCGAACAGGCGCAGGAACGCCGTGTCCTCGTACCAGCGGACCAGGGCCGGCAGATCGTCGTCGGTGATAGCGGTCAGGCGGACGTGCTGCCCGGCCAACAAGCGGGAAATACCCATTATTTGCTCGCTCCCACGTGGTTCATAACAATCGACACTCAGCGCAGCTCGCGCACCTCGTCCGGCGACGCCACGCCGCCGAGCAGGGTCACCACGTCGCGGAAGGCGCTCGCCATCCACGCCTCGGCGTCGGCAGCAAAGCCGCGCAGCGCGCCCAGCGATTCGAGGATCGCCAGCACGCGGCGCGCGGGGAGCACGTCCAGGTTGAAGACCGACGCGCCCCCGGCGACGGCGGCGGCGGTGTCGAACGTCTCGCCGGGCCGGTAATTGAGCGTCGCGCCGCGCCCGGCCTGCGGCCCGGCCAGGCATTGGACCCGCCAGTGACGCCGCTTCGCCTCGGCCACGACGGCCTCCGCCTCGTCGCCCCATGCCGCCGCCGCGAAGCCGCAGCCGCTATGGTGCCCGGCGAGCGCGTCGATCAGCGCACGGTCGTCGAGGGCGGCGAAGTCGTACTCGCCCCGGTGATCGTCCAGGTGGATTTGCAGGCCCAGCCCGGCGCGCCGGGATGCCTGCTCGGTCAGGTAGAAGGCCGACTCGCGGTCGCGCCCGCCGGCGACCTCCAGCGCGCGCACGAACAGCAGCGACGCGCCCGGAAACTGAGGGCCGTTTTCGGCGCGGGCCGCCGCGCCGCGCTGGCTGACGATCCACCGCCCGGCCTGCCATTCGACGAAAGCTTCCGCGGCCCGGCCATCCACGCAGCGCGGGTAAGGGCTGTTAGGGGGAACGCGATAGGGCTGCATGGGGTTCCTCTCCGTGGCGTGCCCCGGCCTGCCGGGCGCGGGCGATCAGGCTTGTTCCCAGGCTTTGGCGCGCTCGATGGCCCGCTGCCACCCGGCGATCAGCGCGTCGCGCTCGGTGTCGGACATGCGCGGCTCGAAAGTGCGCTCGATGGTCCACTGGTCGGCCAGCGCGTCCGTGTCGCGCCAGAAGCCGACCGCCAGCCCGGCCAGGTAGGCCGCGCCGAGCGCCGTCGTCTCGGTGACCGCCGGGCGCTGGACCGGCACGCCGAGCACGTCCGCCTGAATCTGCATCAGCATGTTATTGCGGGCCGCGCCGCCGTCCACGCGCAGCGCGCTGAGCGCGATGCCGGAGTCGTGGCGCATGGCCTCCAGCACATCGCGGGACTGGAGCGCGATGGCGTCCAGCGTGGCGCGCGCGATGTGCGCCCCCGTCGTGCCGCGCGTCAGGCCGACCAGCGTGCCGCGCGCGTAGGCGTCCCAGTGCGGCGCGCCCAGGCCCACGAACGCCGGGACGAAATACACGCCGTCCGCGCTCTCGACGCTGGCCGCCAGCGGCTCGATGTCCGCCGCGTCGTCGATGATCTTCAGCCCGTCGCGCAGCCACTGCACCGCCGCCCCGGTGACGAAGATGCTGCCCTCCAGCGCGTAGATCACCGGGCTGTCGTCGAGCTGCCAGGCGATGGTCGTCAGCAGGCCCGCGTCGGATCGTTTGGCCTGCTCGCCGGTGTTCATCACCACGAAGCTGCCGGTCCCGTAGGTGTTCTTCGCCATGCCCGGCGACAGGCACGCCTGCCCGAACGTCGCCGCCTGCTGGTCGCCCGCGATGCCCGCCAGCGGGATCGCCGCGCCGAACAGGTGCGGCACCGCTTCGCCGTACACCTCGCTCGAAGGCCGGACCTGGGGCAGCAGGCTGCGCGGGATGTCGAGCCGCGCCAGGATCGTGTCGTCCCAGTCGCCGGTGTAGATGTTATAGAGCATGGTCCGGCTGGCGTTGGTCACGTCGGTGAGGTGCAGCGCGCCCCCGCTCAGGTTCCACATCAGCCAGCTATCGACCGTCCCGAAGGCCAGCTCGCCCGCCTCGGCGCGCGCGCGCACGCCCGGCACGTTGTCCAGCAGCCAGGCGACTTTCGTGCCGGAGAAATACGCGTCGGTCACCAGCCCGGTCCGCTCGCGGATCGTCTGGTCGAAGCCTTCGGCGCGCAGGGCGTCGCACATGGCCGCCGTGCGGCGGCACTGCCACACGATCGCGTTGTAGACCGGCTCGCCCGTCGCGCGATCCCAGATCAGGGTCGTCTCGCGCTGGTTGGTGATGCCGATCGCTGCCACGTCCGACGCGCTGACGCCCTGCCGGTCGAGCACGGCGCGGGCCACGTCGCGCTGCGAGCGCCAGATGTCGTGCGGGTCGTGCTCGACCCAGCCGGGCCGGGGGAAGATCTGCTCGAATTCCTGCTGCTCGATGACCACCGGCTGGCCGGTTTCGTCGAACAGGATCGCGCGCGAGCTGGTCGTGCCCTGGTCCAGCGCCAAAATGTATTTCGCCATGATCAGCCGCCTTTCGTAAAGAAATGGGTCCCGCTCTGCGCCTTATTATAGGCAACCGCGCCGCATCCCAACAAAAAGGCCCGCGCCGGGGCGGGGCGCGGGCCTTAAGACGCGGATGAGCTGGCAGCGTCAGGCGATGAGAAGGTAGACCTTGCTGCCGTCTACCTTCAACGGAAACGTGCGCAGGCGCTCGGACTGGAGGGGCGACAGGCCGCCACCGATATACTGGCCTGTCCGCAGGTCATACTCGGCGCCGGTGGCCGGCGACGTGATCACGCAGTCGATCACTTTGCCGTGGGCGATAGGGCGGCCCGTTTGCGGGCAGCGGTCCTCGATCGCATACATGCCCGACTCGCACGCCACGATCAGCACGCGCGTCTCGCCGACGTGGACCGTTTTCTTGCCGCGAACCGGCACGTCCGCAACCGGGCACGCGAAGACATATCCTTCCAACGCGGCGGCCATGGTATCCTCCTCTCACTCGAACGGACTGGGTGAGACATGCGGGACGATATCTTGTTCTCAGTATACAGAATTGCGGCGCGGGGGTTCGAGTGCCGGAGATCACATCACCGGCAGCCCCGCACCCGGGCGGCTAGCTCTCCGCGCTCAGGCCCATCGCCGGGATGTCCGGCAGGACCGGGCCGGCCAGCCACGCGTCGAAGAACGCGCCCAGGTCCTCGCCGCTGACCTCCTCGGCCACGGCGACGAAATCCGCCGTCGTCGCGTTGCCGTAGGCGTGCCGGTCGTAGTACGTCGCCAGGATGTCGAAGAATACGTCGTCGCCAACCTGCGCGCGCAGCGCGTGCAGCACCAGCGCGCCGCGATAATACACGCCGGGGTTGAACAGGTCGTCGGGCGGCGCCAGCCCTGGCGGGGCGAAGGGGCTGTACAGCAGGCGCAGATCGCGTCCCCCCCACGCGTCGAAGCCGAGCAGCTCGCCCAGGCGGGCCAGCTCCGCGCCGCCCAGGGCCACCTGTTGGAACGGCAGGCTGCGGATCCAGTCGGGCAGGTCCGCGCCCGCCGCGCCATCGGGCGGCAGGCCGGCCACGACGGGCCCGGCGTCTTCGGCGGGCAGCAGCAGGCGGGCGACCTCGGCAAGCGCGTCAGGCGCGAGCGTGGCGGCGTCCGGCGCCGATTGCGCCACGTGGTCCACCAGTTGGGAGCGGGTGACCGTGATCGTATGCTGGCGCGTGCCCTCGACGATGCCCTGGTAGGTGCGCGTCACGGCCTGATCCATCGCCGCCGGGCCGGCGCTGTGCTCGAACCACAGCCACGAGGCATAGGTCGCGAATCCCTCGTTCAGCCAGATGTCGCGCCACTGCGCCAGGCTGACGCTGTTGCCGAACCACTGGTGCGCCAGCTCGTGCGCGACCGTCTCCTCGATGGAACGCGAGTCGGTCACCCAGTTGCGGCTGAAGACCGAGAGCGTCTGCGTCTCAAGCGCGAAGCCCATCCGCGTGTCGGCGACCACCACGCCATACGCCTCGAAGGGGTACGGGCCGAAGACGCTGCTGAAATACGCGATCATGTCCGCGGTGGGCGCGAAGTCGGCGGCGGCTTCATCGGCGATGTCGGCGGGGAAGTAGTTGCGGATCGGCAGGCCATCCGGGCCGTTTTCGGTCTGGATCACGAAATCGTCGATGTTGACCGTGACGAGGTAGCTGGCGATCGGGTCGGTCGCTTCCCAGACGTAGGTCACGCCGTCGCCCTGGGACACCGTCTCCTGCAGCAGGCCGTTCGCCGCCACGACGTAGGGCTCCGGCACGGTGACGCGCAGCGTGTAGGTCGCCTTGTCGAGCGGGTGCTCGTTCACCGGGTACCAGCCGGACGCGCCGACCGGCTCGCCCGCAACGACGATCCCGGTCCCGTAGTGGATCCAGCCCATCTGGACCGGGAGCGCTTCGGGGCGCACCGGCTGCGGCTGGCCGCGGTAGGCAACCTCGACGGTGAACGGCTCGCCGTCCGCCAGCGGGGCCGCCGGGATGACGACCAGCTCGCGGTCCTGGCGCTCGTATTCGACCGGCGTGCCGTTGACCGCCACCGCCTCGACCTCCGGCCCGGCGAAATCGAGGTTGAACGTCGCCAGGGACTGAGTCGCCAGCGCGTCGATCGTTGCGCTGCCCTCGACGGTGTTGCGCTCCACGTCGACGACCAGGTCGAGCGTGTAATGCTGCGCGTCGTAACCGCCGTTGCCCAACTGGGGATAATACGCGTCGCCGATGCCGTCCGCGCCCTGGTCCGGCCCCTGGGCCGCGGCGGAACTCACCCCGACCAGGACGATGAGTCCCCACATGATCCATTTTTTCAGCATCGCGCGCTCCTGTCTGTGGCCCCGTTTCCTATTACCTTATACGCGCCCAGGCCGCTCAGTCAAACAGATCGGCGTCGGCGTCCCCTTCGTCGTCGCCGTCACCGTCCGGGCCGGGCTTTTTCTTCTTGCGCTGCCACGCCACCGGGTCCTCCAGCGTGCGGCGCGCCGCCTCGGAGAGCGCCGTGGCGAACGGCTCGTAATCGTCCAGCGCATACGCCACTGCCGCGCCATCCAGCGAGAAGCGGACCAGCCCCGCCGCGTCCGGCTGGTCGATGCGCCGCGCCGCGCTCACGTTCTGGATCGTCTCCAGGGGGATCGCCTGCCGGACGGTTTCGCCGTCGAGGACGACGAGGTGGGCCGGGGTGAGATACAGCGTCACCGGCTCGCCCAGCGCCCACGCGCCGTAAATGTCCTGGCTGGCGGGGCGGGCCGGGGCCGGGCCAAAATGCACGTAGGGCCGGCGGCGCCGGTAAGCGATCACCTGCTCCGGCGTGGCGACCTGCTTCAGCGCGCGCACCAGGGCCTGCATGGGCCCGCGCGTCAGCCGCACCCGCACGAGGTGCCAGCGCCCGTCCCGCGCCACGTGCAGCCAGATGGTGTTCGTGCCGGACGTGTACTTCTTCGGGCGCCCGAACCAGCGCAGGTCCGCCGGGGCGAACCGGATCGCCTGGCGCGGCTCCGGCGCGAGGTCGCGGATCACGATCTGGTCCGGCGTGATGGCGACCACGAACGGGCGCCAGCGCGAGCGCGCCCCGTTGATGGTGTCCAGCCGGAAGCGCCCCCACTCGCTGTGAAAGCACAGCAGCGTGCGCCGGTCGGTGTTGAAGTGATCGACCAGCGCCTGGGCGACCTGGCGGCGGCGCGATCCGGCCACCATGCGCCCGGTCCCCCAGGCGGCCAGCGCCAGAAATCCCCCGATGACCAGTCCCGACATGGTCCCTCCCCCTCTCCCTGGGCGCCGTCAGTCCGCGCAGCAGCCCGACGGATCGGTCGGGGCGGGCACGGCCAGCGCGGGACGCTGGCGCTTGCGCCAGTTGACCAGGATGATCGCGCCGAGAATCAGCGCCGCGCCGGTGACGATCTTCGAGTCGACCGCTTCGTCGAGGAACAGCGCGCCCAGCGTGACGCCCACCGGCGGCATGACGTACGTCACCAGCGAGGTCCGCGTCGCGCCCCAGCTATCGATCAGGTGGTAGAACAGGAAATACGCGACCACCGTGTTCAGCAGGCCCAGCGTCACCACGGCGAGCACGGTGTCCGCGCTCAGCGCACCGGGATCGGGCAGGTCGCCGCTCACCAGCGTGGCCGCGACGATCACGATTCCCCCGACGATCAGCGACACACCCGCCGTCGTCATCGGGTCGACGCGCCGCAGGTAGCGCCGGATCACGACCACCGACATGCCATAGCAGGCCGACGCCGCCAGCACCGCCGCCTGCCCGCCGAGCGGGTTCGGGCTGGCGGACTCGGCGTCGCGGCTGGCGAGGATGGCAACCCCGGCGAACCCGACCAGCAGCCCGCCCAGCTTCTGCGGCGTGATGCGCTCGTCGGCCAGGGCGGCGTGCGCAAACACCAGCGTGAACAGCGGCACGGTCGCGTTGAGCACGGTCGCCAGCCCGCTGTCGATGTCCTGCTCGCCCCAGGTGATCAGCGTGAAGGGAACGGCGGTGTTCATCACGCCGACGAACACCAGCGCGAGCCGCTCGGTGCGCCCGCTCGGCAGCGCGCGGCGAGTCAGCCACAGGAACGCCCCCATGAACAGCGCGGCCAGCCCGATGCGCACGGCTACCAGCGGCAGCGGGCCGAGTTCGTCCACGGCGATTTTGATCAGCAGGAACGACGATCCCCAGATGAGGCCCAACAGACAGAACATACCCCAGTTTTTCATGCTACAGCCCCCTGATGGCAGCAACAAAGAACGCCCTGCCGGTCAGCAGAGCGTTGGCCGTACAGTTCTCGGTGGGCCGCCCGCTAGTGACTGGCGGGCGCCTCTTCGATGACGATGTCCGGGAAGAACTGGCGCACCGTGCCGGCGATCCAGCCGTGGAGCGTGTTCAGCGAGAGCGGGCAGCCATCGCACGCCCCGCCGAACGCCACGCGCGCCACCTTACCATCGAACGATACTAACTCGACCGATCCGCCATGATAGTACTCGATGTACGAGGAGAGATTCTCGATCAGGTTCTTGAGCCGTTCTTCCGCCGGTGCCTGGGCGTTATCGCCGTCCGCGATATGGTCTGGCATATCCGTTTTCTCCTGGCTGGTGCCGCAACCTCAACCTGATCTTAGCAGGATAGCCGCCCAAAACACAAGTTCTATTTTTGTCTACACCACGACCTACACCGGCCAGTCACCCGCCGCGTATCCCACGCCCAGCGCCTTGGGGCCGACGTGCACGCCCAGTACCGGCGCGGTTGGCATCATCTCCAGGTAGACGCACTCGAACGTCTCGGCCAGCCGCCGGTTGAGCTGCTCGGCCAGCTCCGGGCTGTCGCCGTAGAGCGAGATCGCGCGCAGCTTGTTGCCCGCGCCCACGTGCTCGACGATCTGGGCGACGAACGCGTCGACGGCTTTCGCCATACTGCGCGCCCGCCCGGCCTGGATGTAGGTGCCCACCTTGGGGCCGGTCTTGGCGACGGTGATGATCGGCTTGATGTGCAGGATCTGGCCGAGCTGGTAGCGCACCGAGCCGATGCGCCCGCCGCGATGCAGGTACGACAGGTCGTCCACGGTGAACAACATCCCGCCGGTTTCGTGCGTCTGCGCGAGCAGCGGGAGAATCTGCTCGACGGAATAGCCGGCCTTGGCGGCGCGGGCGGCGACCAGCACCTGCAGGCCCAGCGCCGACGTCAGCGTGCCGCTGTCATGCACGGTCACGGGCATTTCCGGCACGTTGCGGGCCGCCTGGCGCGCGGCGTTCACCGTCCCGCTCAAGCCTTCGCTGAGGTGAATGGACAGGACCGGCTGGTTTTCGGCGGCCAACCGCCGGTAGAGATCCGCGAACTCCGCCGCCGTCGGTTGCGAGGTCGTGGGGTGCACGCCGCTCTCGGACAACCGCCGGTAGAATTCGTCGGGCGTGATGTCGATGCCGCTGCGAAAGGCCTCGTCACCGAACAAGATCGTGAGCGGCGCGACGTGAATGCCGTAGCTTTCGATCACGTCGGCGGGGAGGTCGCACGCGGCGTCGGTCACGATGATGGGGGGTTGGTTCGCGCTTTGGGTCACAGGTATGCTCTCCAGATGTCTGATCTACCAGGCGCGTATTGTACCCGGCGCGCCCTCGCATTCAAAACTATGGTGCCGATTAGCGGCGCGCCAGGCGGCGAATCGCGGTTGACCCTCCCTGCTGAACATGCTATACTTCTGGGGCATCCGGGGGGAGTATCTCTGGATGGTCACCCGGAGGGATGGCCGAGTGGTTTAAGGCGGTGGTCTTGAAAACCACTGAGGCGTTTCACGTCTCCGGGGGTTCGAATCCCTCTCCCTCCGCCATTCAAACCCGATCGGGGAGGTGCCAGAGTGGACGATTGGGGCCGCCTGCTAAGCGGTTAACCGGCTTATACCCGGTTCGCAGGTTCGAATCCTGTCCTCCCCGCCACACTGATGAGCACGCCAACTCAAAGCGGAACCAAGCGGTATCGAGACATCTCGGTACCGCTTGCCGTTTCCAGGGCGAGCGGGCGTTCCGGCAGGGGCGTTACGTCTGCCTGGCGTAGGCGGCGTGGACCTCGTGGTACAGCGCCTGGAGGTTGGCCCGGTGCAGCTCCTGCACCAGCCCGTTGAGCGGGATCCGGCTCTTGCCGCAGCTCTCGATGTCGATCTCGTCCAGGGCCGACGGGGGCTCGTGGTTTTCCACCGCGCGCTCGACGTGCGCGCGAATGGTGGACAGGTAGTCCAGGTTGTTCTGGATCACCTCTTCGATCTCGCCGCGCAGCACCACCTCGCCGTGGCCCTGCACCATGTTCTCGTAGCCGCCGTTCTTCAGCGCGTGGAGGCTGTTCACGAAGTCGTCGTAGCTGCCGTCCACGAAATAGGGAATGGGCATCATCGTGTCGGCGGCGAACAGCACGCGGTCTTCCTTCACGAGGCAGACGATCGAGTCCGGGCTGTGGCCCGGCGAATGCCACATCTCGACCGTTTTGTTGCCCAGGTGCACGCTCAGCGAGCCGCTCTCGAAGACCAGGTGCGGCAGCACGATCTCCACGTTCCGCAGGTCCGGCGCGCTCTGCTGCGCTTGCAGCAGCCCCTCGCGGCCACGCGTCGCCAGCAGGTCGTAACACCTGGCGTGGGCCACGACCTGGGCCCCCTCGAAAAAACACGTGCCGTAGGTGTGATCGGCGTGATAATGCGTGTTGATCACGTAGCGGACCGGGCAGTTGAGACGGGTTTCCAGGAAGTTCTTGATGGCGCGGGCTTCTTCGGGAAACACCAGGGTGTCGATCAGGATCGCCCCTTCCGAGGTGATGACCGCCCCGGCGGTGACTTGGGCATAGAGTTCGCTGGTAAAGACGTAGATATCATCGGCGACGCGTTCACGCTGCATGACGTTACGAGCATCCTGAACTGGGATCGGTAGCAGACTGGCCGAAGTATAACGATTTGCGAAACCGGAATCAAGGCTAAAACGATCAGCGCCCCCGTCCGATTGAACGAGGGCGCTCGATAAGTCCTCCCGCCATGCCGTGTGCCGCTGTGTTTTGAACCTGCTTTCGCAGGTGGGTCATCTACCTGGCACTCCCGCTTTGGAGTTAACCTAATGCGTTCGTGACCAGACGGGGATGCCCTTAGTTTGGGTGTTGGCTCAAAACTATGTGCGGATCACGCGCACGGCAGGGTTGAGTTGTGTTATACCACGCTTCGGACACTCTGTAAAGTGAGAATCGCCGCTGCGCGGGCGTTTCTAACCGGATTTTAAAGGTGCTTAAGCCGCCTTTTACCCGCGCGCCGGATCACCACGCGGGCAGGTTCGGCACCAGGTACCGGTCCAGCGCGTACCACGCAAAAACCGCCAGCCCGAACAGCGCCGCCACCGGCAGCCAGACGAGCGCCCGCGGCGGTTCGCGCAGCAGGTACACCGGGCCGCCGACGCCCACGCCCACCACCGCCGCCAGCGGGATCAGCGCGGGGTAGAGATAGCGCCCCTGGAACTGCACGAAATCCAGATTGTACAGCAGGTACGCCGCCACGACGAACGCCAGCGCCGCCGCCAATACCAGGACGGCGTCGCGCTGGGGACCGCTCAGCGCGCCGGGCCAGCCCACCCGCCACGCGAAGGCGAGCGCGCTCAGGATCACGGCCACCGACAGCGCCAGCAGGCCGCGATACACGTTGACCGGCATGGGCACGGCCATCCAGCCGAACTGGCCCCAGAAGCTGTGAAAGGTCGTTTTGGCGTAGTTTTCCAGGTAGACGCGCGTGCTGCCGCCGTACACCGTGTCGATGTAGTCGCCCGTGCGCGGCTGGCCGATGGTCACCGCGTCGTGGCGGGCCAGCCCGGTGAAGTCCGTCCCGCCGTACACCGACAGGTTGCGCGCCCACCACGCCCCGCCGATGATCAGCGCCGGGACCAGGACCCACGCCAGGTGGCGCGCCGCCTGCGGGACGATCCACCGCTCGCGGCGCCAGCGCAGCAGCACCGCCAGCACGGCGATCCCGGCCACGAAATAGATCGTCGTCTTGGTGACCAGCGCCAGCCCGGCCAGCGCGCCCAGCAGCGCGGGGTGCAGCCGCTCGACCGGGGCGGGCGGCGCACCGTCGCGGCGGTTGCCCAGGTAGATCACCGCCACCAGCAGCGTCGCCCCGGCGACCAGCTCGGCGAGGGCATCGTTGCTCACGCTGCCCATGACGGACAGCCGCTGGGGCAGGAACGCGACGAACGCCGCGCCCGCCAGCGCCATGACCGGCCACCGCCACAGCACCACGCGCAGCGTCGCCCAGGCGCACAGCACCACGCCCGCGCCGATCACCGCCGACCACAGCCGCATGGCGGTCAGGTCGCCGTCGCTCAGCGCGTAGACCGGCGCTTGCAGCAGGTAATACAGCGGCGGCTGGTGATCTTCGTACTGCACCGTCTCCAGGCCGGGGCACGGCACGCCCGCCGGCGGCGCGCTGCACTCGACCAGCGCCGGGTCGAAGTTCGCGCCGGTCAGCGCCTCCTGGTACGGCTGGTTCCAGTCGCCCAGCTCCAACACGGGCAGGCCGCCGTCGTCGACGATCTGCCGGACGTAGTTGTAATGGGCCGGCTCGTCCGGGGCCTGCCAGCCCGGCGTGCGGATCGCATACGCCCCGGCCAGGGCCACGTACACCAGCAGGACGGCGGCCAGCGCGCCCCATTCCAGGCGGCGGGAGATCATCGCGGCCCGGCCTAACGCCCGCCCGGCACGGGGACGTCGTCGCGCGGCTGGCCCAGGCGAGCGCGCTCCTCGTCCACCAGCGACGGTTCCAGCTTGCGAAACAGCGGCTGCGGCTCGCGCAGCGCCTGCCCCACCGGCAGGTTGCCCGGCTCCCAACGCCCGATAGCCCCGCCCGGATCGTATGTCAGCGCCTGGTGGGCGCGCTCGGATTCCTGGTAGGTGCGGATGGCCTGCTCGCCGAACAGCGCGCCGTCGTAGCCCAGGAACTCGTGCACCTGCTGCGATGTGAACGGCAGGAACGGCGCGAACAGCGTCTTGAGGCTGTCGATGCAGCGCAGGGCCGTGTAGATGGTGGTTGCGGCGGTCTGCCGGTCCTCCTTGACGACCTTGAACCACGGCGCGCGGTCCAGGTAGCCGTTGACCTCGCGGGCCAGCGCCATCGTCTCGGCCAGCGCGTCGCGCAGCTTGACCGCGTTCAGCAGGCCGCCGATGCGGTCGAACCCGCTCTCGACCTGCTCGATGATCGCGCGGTCCATCTCGCGCAGCTCGCCCGGATCGGGCACAACGCCGTCGAAGTGCTTGTGCGCGAATTTCAGCACGCGGTTGACCAGGTTCCCCCAGGCGGCGAGCAGCTCGGTGTTGTTGCGCGTGACGAACCCGTCCCAACTCCAGTCGGAGTCGCGTGTTTCGGGCGCGGTCATGGCGATGTAGTAGCGGATCTGGTCCGGGTGGTAGCGCTCGAGGATGTCCGGAATCCAGATCGCCCAGTTGCGGCTCTTGGAAAACTGCTGGCTCTCGATGTTCATGAATTCGTTGGCGGGCACGTCATAGGGCAGGTTGAGGTGACCGTCGGCCTCGGTGGCGTACAGCCCATCGATCCCCATCAGCTCCGCCGGCCAGATGATGGTGTGGAACTCGATGTTGTCCTTGCCAATGAAGTTGTAGATCCTGGCGTCCGGGTTGTACCACCACTTCTTCCAGGCATCGGGCTGGCCGGTGTTGTGCGCCCACTCCACGCTGGCGGTGAAGTAGCCCATCACGGCCTCGAACCACACGTACATCCGCTTGTTCTCCCACCCCTCCAGCGGGACGCGGATGCCCCATTCGATGTCGCGCGTGATCGGGCGCCCCTTGAGCTCGCCGACCTTGTTCTGCGAGACGCGCAGCACGTTCGGGCGCCAGTGTTCTTTGCCGTCGGACAGGTACTCGCGCAGCCGGTCGATGAAGGCCGGCAGGTCGAGGAAATAGTGCTCCGTCTCGCGGACGACCGGCGTGCTGCCGTCGGTCTTGCTGCGCGGGTTGATCAGGTCCACGGCGTCGAGCAGGTTGCCGCAGTTGTCGCACTGGTCGCCGCGCGCGTCGGCGTATCCGCAGATCGGGCAGGTGCCCTCGACGTAGCGATCGGGCAGGAAGCGTTTCTCCGTCTCGCTGTAGAGCAGGCGCTGCTGCTGGATGTAGAGGTGCCCGCGTTCCAGCAGTTTGAGGAAGATGTCCTGCGCGATGCGGTGATGGTTCTCGGTGTCGGTGTGGGTGAAAAGGTCGTAGCTGATCCCGATCTGCTTCTGCGTTTCCAGGAACCGCGCGTGGTAGAACTCGAACACCTCGCTCGGCGGGACGCCCAGCCGGTCCGCCTCGACCGTGATCGGCGTGCCGTGCGCATCCGACCCGCTGACCATCAGGACGTGGTTGCCCTTCAGCCGGTGGTAGCGGGCGTAAATGTCCGCCGGAATATAGCACCCGGCCAGGTGCCCGGCGTGCATATCGCCGTTGGCATAGGGCCAGGCGAGGCTAACGTGGATGTATTCAGGCATGGTATTCTCCCTTGTGCGTGCTAGGGGCCGGGGCTGTCGCTCGCCGGGCCGCAAACATTGTAACAGGCCGCCTCACCACAACAAAAAACCGCCGATTTTTCTCGACGGTTTGCTTGCCGTGACCGGGTTTGGCGGCTGCGCGGGCTAGCCACGCGCGCAACGCCATCGTCGGAGTGGATCCGACCACGGCAAGCGCGGCATCCGCATCATGGCGCTCCAGGCGCCCATTGAAACCCGAATTACTGTGTTCATGCTCTACACTATACGGCGGTTTGGGGGGGTTGTCAATGACCCGTTCGAGGGCGCGGTGTGCAACCGCGCCCCCGCTTGCACACCGCTAGATCGTCACCGCGGAGACTACGTCCTCGATGCGGCGCAGCGTCTCGTCGTCCAGCTCGATCTCGATGGCCTTCAGCGTCTCGTCCAGTTGGTCGGGGCGAGTCGCGCCGGTGATGGCGCTGCTCACGCCCGGCTGGCGCAGCGTCCAGGCGATGGCGAGCTGCGCGCGCGTCACGCCCAGCTCATCGGCGATCGGCTTCAGGCGGCGCACCGTCCCGATCACCTCGTCGCGATACAGGTCGCTGCGCAGCCAGTCGAACCGCGCCAGGCGGCTGTCGTCCGGCAGCGCGTCGTCGTACTTCCCGGTCAGCACGCCGCTGGCGAGCGGGCTCCACACCACCAGCCCCATGCCGTTCGGCTCAGTGACCGGCAGGATATCGTTCTCGACGCGGTCGCGGTGCAGCATGTTGTAGTGCGGCTGCTCGACCTGCGGCTTGTAGAGGTTGTAACGGTCGCACAGGTCCAGCGCGGCCTGAATCTGCGCGCCGCTCCACTCGCTGGTGCCCCAGTACAGGATTTTGCCCTGGTGGATCAGGTCGTCCATGGCGCGGACGGTTTCCTCAAGCGGCGTTTCTTCGTCGTAGCGATGGCAGAAGTAAATGTCCAGGTAGTCGGTGCCGATGCGCTGCAGCGACTTGTCGATACTCTCCATGACGTGCTTGCGCGACAGGCCGCGGTCGTTGACGTCGTCGCTCATCGGCCAGAACAGCTTGCTGGAGATCACCAGCGTGTGGCGTGGGAAGTCCTTGAGGACGGCGCCCATCATCTTTTCGGACGCGCCCGCCGCATAGACGTCCGCGATATCGAAAAAGTTGATGCCGCTCTCGTAAGCGTGCGTGATGATGTCGCGCGCCAGTTGTTGGTCGGTCAGGCTTTCGCCGAATGTTGTCCAGCCGCCCAGGCTGAGCTCGCTTACCTTGAGGCCGGCCTGCCCTAATCGACGGTATTTCATAACGGTTTTACTCCTTCGTGTACGTGATGAACCCATAGCATGTTTTAAGCGAAACGGCGCGAATCGCCCACCTGTACGGAGGGTTTGCGGCCCACCGTCAGGCGGATGCTGTGGAATGCGCCGAACTCGCGCTTTTCGTCGATCACCAGGCCGGCAGCGCGCATCAAGGCGGCCTCGTCGCGCACGAAATCGCCGAAACGCTCCCACAGCCGCGCCAACCAGTGCGCGACCCAATTGCCGTTCTCCGGATCGCAGGCATCGACCAACGCGATCACACCGCCGGGATGCAGCACGCGCGCCATCTCGGCGACTGCCGCCGCCCCGTCGGGAATGGCGCTAAACGCGAAGGTCAGCACGATGCCATCGAAGCACTCAGCGGCAAACGGCAGGCAAACCGCATTTCCCCGCACCAGCTCCGACGACAGCCCAGCCGCCCGCAAGCGTTTTTGAGCCTGGGCGAGCATGCCGGGGGAGAGGTCCAGCGCGACGGTGTGGGCATAGCGGGCGGCGAGGGTCCGGTGCAGGGCGCCCGGTCCTGGCCCGATCTCCAGGATCGCGCCGGAAGGGGGCAGCCAGGGCAGCGCGGCCTCAGTATAGCGCCGCCACATGGGCAAGAGGTTCAGAGCCGGGCCGTACACCGGGGCCAGCCGGTCATACAGCCGGCGGTAGCGGGCCTGGTCGTTCATGCAGCGATCCTCTCTACAAGACGACACACAGCCCGGCGCGTGTCGTGGGGCCGGGCTGCGATGAGAACTCGAACAAAGCGGCGATGGCGGCTATCGCGCGGTGGACATCGGCATGATGACGTGGATGAAATCGTCGCGCCCGGCAGGCCGCACCACGCCCGGCGAAGTCGGCCCGCTGGTTTCGAGCACAACCTGCTCCTCGCGGATCACGCTCAGCACGTCGATCAGGTAGCGGATGTTGAACGCGACCTCGATGGCCTCCCCCTCGATGCTGGCATCGAGGGGCGCTTCGGCGTCGCCTTTTTCCTGCGACTGGCCCGCCACGACCACGCGGCCCGGCACGGTCGGCATCCCGCTCGGCTCGATCAGGATCCGCGCGGTGTTGGCCGAGTCCTTGGCGAAGACTTCCGAGCTGCGGCACGCAGCCAGCAGGTCGTCGGTGTAGGCCAGGATGCTCGTCTCGTAGCGGCGCGGGATGATGGCCTCGTAGTCGGGGAATTTGCCCTCGATCAACTGCGACACCATCACGACGTTGCTCAGGCTGAACATGGCCTGGCCGCGCCCTTTGGGCAGCGCGATCTGAAGCTCGTCGTCTTCGTCGCTGATCACGCGGCTGAGTTCTTGCAGCGTGCGCGCCGGCACGATCAGCGGCTCGCGCTCGCCGGCGTTGAATTCCAGCTCGGTCGTTCGCACCGACAGCCGGTACCCGTCGGCGGCAGCCAGGGTGAGCACGTCGCCCTCGAAGCGCATCAGCACGCCCGTCAGAATGGGGCGGTTGTCCTCTTTGGCCGCCGAAAAGACGACCTGGTCGACCATCTCCTTGAAGGTCCGCGCCTTGAGGACGATGGCCTGCTCCGGGTTGAAGTCCGGCATGGCGGGGAACTCGGCGGCGTCCATGCCCTTGATGTTGGCCGACTTGCCCGCACAGCTCAGGTGCAGCGTCAGCGTGCGCACGTCCAGGTCGAGATCGACGCGTTCGGGCGGCAGGGTGCTGATGAGGTCTTGCAGCGTGCGCGCCGGGACCGTGATCGACCCGCCGGTTTCGACCTTGGCGCCAATCCACGCGCTGATGCCCAGCTCCAGGTTGGTGGCCGAAAGGCGCAGCCGCGCGTCGTCGGTGGTCAGCATCACATTCGCCAGAATCGGCAGGCTGGGCCGGCTTTGGATGGCGCGGCTGACGATGCTCAGTCCCTTGTGGAAATTCTCTTGCAGAACGGAAACGCGCATACCTTAGTCTCCCTACCAAGCAGGTTGCCATACGCGACACAATCGCGCGCTGCGCCGACGCATTCAGCAATTATACATGGCTGCCGAGTCGCCGCCAAGCGGCACGGGGCGTCAGCAGCCGTTGGGAATCGAGATGTTGGGGCGCGTGTCCAGCGATGGCACGTCCAGCTCGTAACGCAGCGTCAAAATGCCGGATACCGGCTCGCTGCCGGACAGAATGCGCACGCCCCGCGTGGTGACCGTCAGATCGTAGCGCAGCACCGCGTTGTAGGTTGGCGCGATCCACAGGTCGGCGTCAACCGAGACGAAGCTGTCTTCATCCAGGTGAATGGCGGGCAGGCGCACGTTGTCGGGCGTGAAGGTGTACTGCCAGACCGGCACATCGTTGATCGTGTCCTGGTGGCCGGTCGGGAGGGCCTGGGACACCCCGCCGACGATCTGGCCGGCGGACAGGTCGGCGATCACGGAGGCGTTGTCACCGCCGGCGCTGCACACGCCGTTCGTGTCCACGATGTAGTAGTCGTTGCTCAGCCGGACGCCTTCCAACCGGCGCGGGTCGTCGTCGGGCGACAGCGCGCCGCCCTCCACGCGCAGCACGACGCGCCGCGCCTCGCCCAGCGCGTCCACCTGCACGGACAGGTCCAGCACGCCGTTCGCCGGCTCGCCGGTGGCGTCGTAGGTGCCCTCGAAGCGCCCCGTCACCATGTAGCGCCAGCCCTGCCGGTCCTGCAGGCGCGCGTCGATCGGATCGAACGTGACGCGGTCGTACCCGGCGGGCGGGGCGTGCTCGGTCAGGAAGATGGCCGTCGGGAGGGTATCGAGACGGGCCACCGTCGGGACCGGCTCCTCGGAGCCCACAGTTGAGCAGGCGGTCAGCGCGGCGAGCAGCGCCAGCAGCAGAACCAGTCTTGATCGTCGGCCTTTCATCGAGTCAAGCGCTCCATTTCGTTCGACCTGCCCGATTATAGCCGGTTTGCAGCCGTGCGGACAGGTCATAGCGGCAAACCGAACTGTCATCTGTGTGAAATACGATTCTGTACACCATTGGAAAAGCCATTTGAGATTGTTGACAGAATATGAGTTTATGGTAAAAATTAAATATCTAGAGAAGTGGGGTACATCTAGATAAACCTGGGGGAGGGTTTTTAAGATGCTCTGCCGCCGTTAGAGATAACGCGTGGTGTTTGCTCGTGTCTGATAGGTTGGCCGGGACGTATTGGTATCTAATGAGGTTTAGTGAGTCAGGTTCTGATTGTTTGGGACAGGAGCATCAAACACCTATGACTACATACATTGAGGTGGTGGCAGAAACCCAGTTCACCGAATTCGAGCAGAAGCTGCGCGACAAGCCGATCGCGATCATCTACCCGCGACACCGCGGGCGTAACGCGCTCGTCGCCATGTTCTTGCAGCACTACCAGAATGACGTCATCTACTACAACCTGACGGCAGCCGATTCCGGCCTGAAAGCCTGGCTGGGCAACATGATCGACGACGCCATCTTCCCCGCCGGCTTTGGCGACCAGACGCGCGCCGCGCTGAAGGCGAAGGCATCGCCCGAAGACCTCGCCGCCGCGCTTGGCGCCGATCTCGCCGCGCTGCGCTCCGATCGCTTCATGCTGCTGCTGGACTCCTTCGACGAACTCAAAACGGACAAGGCGACCAATCGCTTTTTCCGGGCGCTGCCCGGCGCCCTTCCGGGTCACGTCCAGGTGGTGATCAACGGGCGCCTGCTCGATCTCCAGCCCTGGAATGATATGATGCACGAGGGCAATGTGGCCGTGGTGGGCAACGAAGAGGCGCTCGGCGGCGGAATCTACGGCGAGGACCCCGCGCTGGGCCAGCTCGAAGTGCTGGCGCTCTCCGGCGGGCACGTCTACATCGATGGGCGCCCGGTGACAAGCTGGGATGGCTCGCTGCCCCGCCACCTGTTTTACTTCTTCGTCGATCACCCGATGGTCACGCGGGACCAGATCTTCGAGGTCTTCTGGCCGCACATGACGGTCAAAGAGGCGACCAACGTCTTCCACGTGACCAAGCGCAAAATCAGCGAGCGGTTGGGTTACGAACTGACGAATTATGCGGCTGGGTTTTACGTACCATCACCTAGATTGTCGGTCCATTACGACGTGCGCGTGTTCGAGACGGCGGTCCAGGCGGCCATCGAGTCCGAAGGCACCGCCCCGGCCAACTGGTACCAGGCCGTGCAGGTCTACCGGTCCGACTTCCTGCCGCAGATCCACACGCCGTGGGTCCAGGCGCGCCGCGACGAACTGAAGAACAAGTACGCCCAGGCGCTGATCGGGCTGGGGCGGTACCACCGCAGCCGGGACGAACTCGACGCGGCGCTGGGGTACCTGCTGCGCGCGCTGCGCGAAAAACCGGACTGGGAAGACGTTCACCAGGACGTGATGCTGATCTACTACCAGCAGGGCCGCCGCGCCGACGCCATCGACCAGTACCGGCAGCTCACCAACACGCTCCAGGATATGTTCGGCATCCAGCCGTCCAAGGACACGCGCGAGCTGTACGACGTGATCTCGGCGGTCTAGGCGCTGCCGGGCGCACCGCTCGATCGCACAGCGCCGCCGCCCGCGGCGTTGTGTTTTCCTCACAGGGGAGAACCGGTGAACGATCCATCCCCGATCATCACGCGCCGGGTCGAAGATGGCCCGTTCACGCTGACGGTCACCGTCACGCGCGACAAGCGGCTGCGGACGTCCGCCCGGTGGGCGCTGCGCGACGATACGATCGCGGTGCGCATCCCGGCGAGCCTGCCGCCGCGCCGCCTGGACGACCTGATCGATGACGTGGTGGCGCGCGTGCTGCGCCAGCGGGCCAGGGCGCGCCGCCGCAACGACGACGATCTCGAGCGCCGGGCGCGGGCCATCAACCGCGCCTATTTCGGCGGCGAGCTGCGCTGGCATTCCATCCGCTGGGTGAGCAACATGACGCGCCGGCTGGGGAGCTGTACCACCGGCGGCGCGACCGATGGCGATATCCGCATCAGCGACCGGATTCGCCACTGGCCGGATTACGTGATCGATTACGTCATCGCGCACGAGCTGGCCCACCGCAAACACCCCAACCACAGCCCAGCGTTCTGGGACTACCTGGCGCGCTATCCGCACGTCGAGCGGGCGCGGGGCTTCATCGAGGGGATCGCCTACGGGCAGGACGCGTCACCGGACGACCTGCTGTGACGCTCAGCGCTGGATGATCACGTCGCACGGCAGCGTCTCGCCGCCGCTCATGATCAGGCGCAGGCGCACCGCGTAGAATCCTTCGGGCCGGTTGGTCATGTCGATCCCTTCGGCCAGCATGTCATCCACGACGGGCGGCTCGGGCAGAGTCTGGCCATCGGGTGGCAGGCGCACGATCCGCCACTCGGTGGGCAGCGCGTCCGGCGCGACCGTCTGCCCCAGGTATCCCAACTCGATCACGTAACTCCACATATCCGCGTGCCGCGCCGTGCCAAACACCGAGAACATATCGCCCACCGGCTCGTAATTGACCGGCGTGCGAATCTGGACGCCCGGATCGAGGCAGAGCTGCCGCAGGCGGTCCGGCGTGGCAGGGGGCGCGGCGGCGAGTTCGGCGGGCGTCGCGGTCGGCGCGGCGAGCATGTTCGCCAGTTCCTCCAGGCCGCCGGGGTTGATGAAGGCGTATACGATCCCGGCGACGTTCAACGCCAGCAGCACGGCGAGGATGCTCAACAGCCCGGCGTAGGGACTGCGCCAGATCCCGACCAGCGTCAGCCACGTCGAGTCCAGCGCGCCGAGGCGGTGATCGCGCAGCCAGGCCGACACTTCCATCCAAATCGGCGGGCGGGCGGCCTGCGCCGCGGCCTGCCGGGTCGTGGCGTGGGCGGCGGCCTGCTCCCACCAGGGGCGGGCCGGATCGGGCGCGGGGGCGGTGTACGCGCGGTAGGATGGCCGGGGGCGCGGCTGCTGCGGGACGTGCCAGCGCAGCCGGTCGTACTCCCGGCGCAGGTGAGGCTGTCGCAGGACGTCATACGCCTCGTTGACGAGCTGGATCTGATCGGTGGCCCACTCGACGCGGTCCGGGTTGCGGTCCGGGTGGCACGCCAACACGCGGCGGCGGTAGGCCCGGCGCACGTCTTCGGTCGTGGCGGCGGTTTCGATGCCGAGGATGGCGTAATAGTCCCGCGCGGGATTGTAGGCGAGCTTGCGGCGCATGGTCCCCCGTCAGCGGCGCCCGTAGCGCTGCTCGGCGTCGGCGAAGTCGTCCGGATCGACTTCCAACATCACGGCCCCGCACTGGCGGCACACCTGCGCGTTCACCTTGATCATCTGGCGAAACGGGCGCAGCAGCCGCGAGATCTTGCCCAGCTTAAGCGCCTTGGGCGCCAGTTGGAGCTGGCGGAACTTGTCGCTGTAATCGATCAGGTACGCCGACGCGAGATCGACGGATCCGCAGCGCACACACTGCCACTGCAATGCCGTGCTTCCCGGCGGCGAGGCGGCTTCGGGGATCGAGACGGGCGGCGCCACGGTCGGCGGGGTGGAGTGACTCTGATCGGCCATTCGATACCTTTCTGGTTAGGCTATTGTCCCGATTATACACGCTCTGGAAAACGCAAAAATGAAAACTTCGTGAACGGGCAAAACTTTGCCGCGCCCTGCGCGTATGTATGGGTAGAAGACGTGACACAATCGTCGTCGAGCCAGCCATCGAGGAGTCGGAAAATGCATTGGAACATGTCCACTGGTGGAGCACGAATTGTCGCAGCCCTGGGATTGATCGCGCTGGGGACGATACCGCTGTTTGGGTTGAGCGCCATCTGGCCGCTGTCGATCCTGGCGCCGGGGCTCGTCTTCCTGGCGATGGCGCATTCGGGCGGCAGGCGAACCGCGCCGTTCGCCATCCCCGGCATGATCATCGCCGGGACGGGCGCGCTGCTGTTCGTCCAGAACCTGACCGGCCACTGGGTGAGCTGGTCCTACGCGTGGACGCTGTACGGCGTCTTTCTGGGCCTGGGCTTCATCCTCATGGGCGAGCTGATGGACGATCCGGCGATGCCGGTGATAGGGCGCGGGTTCGTCAAAGCGGGCGCGATCGCGTTCGTGGCGTTCGCGTTCTTGATGGAGGTCGTCTTCAACGCGGGCGGCGCGGCGTGGCTGCTGTCGGCGCTGTTGATCGCGGGCGGGCTGGTTCTGCTGGCGCGCACGCTGACGGGCCAGCAGGGGCGCGCCAAGCGCAAGTTCAAGCGCAAGCGCCACGAGGAGCCGCTGTTCACCGGGCCGATCGTGTACGGCTCGCACATCGCGCGCCCGTCGAACGGCTCGCGCATGGGCGCGCCGGAGCAGGACGACCTGCCCACCCGGCCCCAAAGCCGCCGCAACTAAGCCCGCCGGGCGGGCGAGGTGGTGACGCTCCAGCGCGTTTGAGAACTGGAGTCACCTGCAAAGAAGTCGTTCGGCTGGACGAGCAATTGACGGCTGTCGAACAAGATGGCCTCCTCCAGCATTTGCAGAAGATTGCCCAACACCGACAATTGACCATCAAGGAACGCAAAGCACTTCTCGAGGCTGTTGTCGTCGCTCTGGGGCCCGTCCCGCCAGATGTCTCATTCCACCGTCAAACGAAGGAAACTAAAAGGGCACATCCCTCCGCCTGGAAGAATGTGCCCGTGTAGCCGGAACTGCCCAGCCTACCACCCGCGCCCGGCGATGCGCTCGTCGGCGGGCATGGCGGTCACGTTGATGCCGACCATCGCCTCGCCCAGCCCCCGGCTGACCTCCGCGATGATCTTCGGGTCGGTGTAGTGCGTCGTCGCCTCGACGATCGCCTTGGCGCGCCGGGCCGGGTCGCCGCTCTTGAAGATGCCCGAGCCGACGAACACGCCGTCCACGCCAAGCTGCATCATCAGCGCCGCGTCGGCGGGGGTGGCGATGCCGCCCGCCGCGAAGTTCACCACCGGCAGGCGGCCCAACTCCGCCGTCTCCTTCACCAGATCATACGGCGCGCCGATCTCCTTGGCGTAGGTCATCATCTCGTCCTCGCGCATGGCCTGCAGGCGGCGAATCTCGCCCAGCACCGAGCGCGCGTGGCGCACGGCCTCGACCACGTCGCCGGTCCCGGCTTCGCCTTTGGTGCGGATCATCGCGGCGCCCTCACCGATGCGGCGCAGCGCCTCGCCCAGGTTGCGGCAGCCGCACACGAACGGCACGTTGAAGTCGTGCTTGTTGATGTGGAACTGCTCGTCGGCGGGGGTCAGGACTTCGCTCTCGTCGATGTAGTCGATACCGAGCGCCTCGAGCACCTGGGCCTCGACGAAGTGCCCGATGCGGACCTTCGCCATGACCGGGATGCTCACCGCGTCCATGATCGACTCGATCAGGCCGGGATCGCTCATGCGGGCGACGCCGCCCTGCACGCGAATGTCCGCCGGAACGCGCTCCAGCGCCATCACGGCCACGGCCCCGGCTTCCTCGGCAATCTTGGCGTGCTCCGGCGTGACGACGTCCATGATCACGCCACCCTTGAGCATCTGCGCCAACCCGCGCTTGAGCGTCTCGGTGCCCTTCTGGGCGCCATTGTTCGATGTGGTGTTGTCTGCCATTGTGTTCACTCCCTAGACTTATGCTCTATCGCGCGCGGTCGGCTGCTTCCGAACCCGGCGCATCTTCCAATCTTCCAACAGGATCAATTGTCGAGAATCCAGTCCGCGATGTCGCCCACGATAACTGCAGCGACATATCCCGGCTGCTCGTATTCCTGGGGGCTGCCAGGACCCTCACCGCTCATCAACAGGTGGTTCAGGCGCGCGTAGCTGATGAACGTCACGTCGTCCTGGCCCGACAGCCCTTCCTGCCATCGCGCAAAATCGTCCATCGTCACCTGGTAATCGCGCTCGCCCTGCAGAATCAGCAGCGGCACGTCCAGCGACCGGGCAACCTTGATCGGATCGTAGCCGCGCAGGTCGACCCAGTAGGCTGCCGGGGCGCCGAAAAATGCCCCCGGCGCGGCTGCGTTCAGGTTGTCGATCGCTTCCTTGACCTGCTCGACCTGGCCGATCTGCTCGCGATCCTGCTCCGAAAGCTCGCCGTCCAGCCCCAGCAGGTACTCGGTCTGCATCACGATCAGGTCGTGCAGGGGCCGCGCGTTCCCGGCCAGGATCACCACGCCTGCGACGCCGTCCGCTTCCGCGGCGATGCGCGGTGCCAGGTGGCCGCCCAGGCTGTGCCCCACCACGAACACGCGATCGGGGTCCACCTCGCCTTCCCGGCTCAGCAGGCGCACCGCGGCGACCGCGTCCTCGATCACCTCGTCATCGACGGTCATCTGCGACATCTCGACCATCGCGCGCCCGTGAACGTGCGACCGCTTGTCGTAGCGCAGCACGGCGATCCCCTGCGAGGCCAGCCCCCACGCCAGGTCGCGGAACGGCTTGTTGGGGCCGATCGTCTCGTCGCGGTCGTTCGGGCCGGAGCCGTGCACCAGCACCACCGCCGGGAAGGGCCCCTTGCCCGCGGGCACCGTCAGCGTGCCGGGCAGCGCCCAGTCCGTGCCCTCGTTGAGGACCGCCTCGCGCTCCTCGAACGATTCGAGATCGATGTAGTCCGGCAGGTCGGTGGGAATCTCGTCCGGATCGCCCGCATCCGGGGGCGCCGCTGCGCTGGGCTGGAAGTACAGACCGGTGATCTGGCCGTCCGCGCTCACCGCGGCTTGCATGTCGAGCAGCGCGGCTTCGAACTGCATCGCGATCACGACGAGTGTGTTCCCGTTAACCTGCGTCACCTGGGGCGCGCCCACAAGTTCCTGAAACGATCCCACCTGCTCGGCCAGACCTTCCCACGTGGCCTGTAACGTATCGGGCGGCAGCGCCTGCTGCATCTCCGGCGAGAAGTCGGCTCCCGCCGCTTCGAAGTCTCCCGCGAGCAGGTGATCCACCATGGCCTGGACGATCGCCTCGGGATCGCGATCCTGGGCCAGCGCCGGCGACAGACTCACCGCCACCACCAGCGCGATCACCAGCAAGACCTGGCTCAAAACACGTACCATGAACGTTATCCTTTTCTCCCGGCGCGGACACGTATCTCGCCAGGACTCCCCCTATAGAATCGGTGTGCGGCGGACCGCCGGGCCATAACTCGCCTGCCACGCCTTCCAGGCTTCGCCCAGGCGCCGGAATCCCTCGTCGATGCGCGCGGGCGGCTGGGTGGCAAAATTCAGGCGGATATGCCGGTTGCCGCTGCCATCGGTATGAAACAGCGTGCCAATCGCGTAGGCCACGCCGTGCTGGACTGCCGTGACGTACAACTCCGCCGCGGTCGGGCCATCGTCGGGAAGCTGGACCCACAGATACAGGCCGCCGGTGGGTTCCTCCCAGCGCGTCCCCGGCGGCAGATACCGCCGCGCCGCTTCGCAGGCCGCCTCACAGCGCGCCCGCAGCTCGGACCGGACGCGGTTCAGGTGGCCGATCAACGCGCCGCTCGCCAGGTAGAGGTGCATCGCCCGCTGGTTCAGGCCGGGCGTGCACACGTCCGCCGCCTGCTTGACGCGCGCCAGCCGGTCGCGCATGTCACCATCGGCGATAAGGTAGCCGATGCGCGTGCCCGGCAGCAGGATTTTGGAGTAACCGCTGGCGTGCAGCACCACGCCGTCCTCGTCCAGCGCCTTGAGCGGCGGCGGTGGCGCGCCCGCGTAGCCCAGCTCGTGATACACTGCGTCTTCCAGCACAGGGATATTATAACGCCGGGCGATCTGCAAAAGCTGGCGGCGCCGGTGCAGCGGCATGACTGTGCCGGTCGGGTTGTGGTACGTCGGCGCGACGTAGATCAGGCCCGGGCGCCGGTCTTCCAGCACGTTCTGCAGCACGTCGAGGCGCAGCCCTTCCGCGTCGACCGGGACCCCGACCGGGATCACCCGCCGGACGTGAGCGATATCGAGCATGCCCAGGTAGGTGGGGTTGCTCGTCACCAGGGCATCGCCCTCGCCCAGCAGCGCCTGCACAGCGAGATCGAGCGCCTGCTGCGCCCCGCCGGTGATCAGCACGTCGTCGGCGTGGCACTGAATCCCCAGCGACGTCACGTATTCGGAGATGCAGGCCCGCAGCGGCGGATAGCCCTCGGCGTCCTCGTACGCCACCGCCGCCGCGCCGTCGCGGTCCAGCACGGTGTTGATCGCGCTGCGCAGCGCCTCCACCGGCAGGAACTCCTCCGGCGGGGTGCCGCCGCTGAAGGCGATCACGCCGGGCTGGCGGGCCATCCGCGTCAGCTCGCGCATGCTGACGTTGGGCGCGCCCACCTCCGCCCAGCGCGCCCCGCCGCCGCTTTTGGCGCGCGCGCCGGTGATGAACGTCCCGCGCCCAGGGTGCGCGGCGATCAGCCCGTCGTCCTGGAGCTGGCTGTAGGCGTTGACCACGCTGATCCGGCCAATCTTCAAGCGGCGCGCGAGGTCCCGCGTGGGGGGCAGGCGGTCGCCGGGCGCCAGGTGCCCGCTCTCGATTTGCAGGCGAAGCTGGCGCGCCAACTGCTGGTAGATCGGCTCGACCGAGTCTTTGGCGATCAGAATCTCGTCCATATCCTTATCTTATCAAGGCTATAAGACCAGCAACAGGGCCAATCAGGACCAATCTGGCTGCCCGTTCCCGGCCTGAACGTTGTCCAGCACGCGATTGCGGTGTTCCTCGATCACCTGGGCGTAGAGCGTCTCGTACTGCTCGGCGACGCGGCCCCAGGTGAACTGCTGCTCGACCAACTGGCGCCCGTTGCGCTGCAGGAGGCGCCGCAGCCGGGGATCCTGGAACAGGCGAAACACGGCGTTGGCGAGTTCCTCGTCGGTGACGCCCAGCAGGGCGTGCTGCCCCGGCGCCACCGGGATGCCGTCACAGCTTAGCGGGGTCGCCACGACCGGCGTTTCCATCGCCATCGCTTCCAGGATCTTGTTCTTGATCCCCGCGCCCAGCCGCAGCGGGCTGATGAAGATCAGCGCGGACTCGAAGTAGGTTCGCGTGTCCGGCACGCGCCCGGTGATCTCGACGTTGGCGGACGCATAGGCGCGCAGTTCCGGCGGGGGGTTGCCGCCGACGATGATCAGCCGCGCGCGCGACATGCGCTGTTGGATGCGCGGGAAGATGTCGCGGACCAGCCGCAGCGCCGCGTCCAGGTTGGGCAGGTAGTCGTAATTGCCGATGAACAACAGCGTCGGCTCGTCCGGCTCGTAGCCGGTGGGCGTCAGGTAATCGAGGTCCACGCCGTTGGGAATGACGGCGACGGGTGTGTCCGGGTTCAGGCCGGTCAGCGCCTGGGCGTCCAGCTCGGTCAGCACGACGACGCGCTGGTAGCGCTCGAACATCCAGCTTTCGTACTGGCGCGCCATGCGGAGCTGCACCCCCTTCACGAGGCGCGGGATGCGGCGCGTTTCCTCGGCCAGCGCGCGCTCCAACCACAGAGTATACGACTCGTAAGGCACGATCACGTTCGGAAGCTGGCGGGCCAAGGGCCAGTATTCGTACACGTGCACGCCGCCGAACAGGTGCACCACGTCGTACGCGCGGTCGCGGATGGCCCTCTCGATGGCTTCCCACATCGGCGGGGACCAGCTCTCTTCCGCGCGGCGGGGGAAGCGGCGGGCCGGCTGGCGGTTGCGCTGCCAGTAGCTGCGCAGCGACCGGCGCGGCTCGGGGATGAGCGTCACGCTGTTGAAGTGCTGCTCGTAGCGCGGCACCTCGGCCACGTCTTCCGGGCGCTGGTAGAAGGCCAGCAGGTCGATGTGATAGCGCCGCGCCGACAACTCGCGGCCCAGGTGGTAGGGGATCAGCCGGTCACCGTGATACAACGGAAACGGCGGGCAGCGCGAAATGAGTAAAACGTCCATAGACTCGGGTCAGACTCTTTTCTCGAAACGCTCGAAATATCAGATCAAACCGTCGATCAACTCAGAAAACCGCGCGGCGAAGCGGTCCGCGGTGAAATTCGCCAGGACGTGCTCCCGCCCGGCCTCGCCCATCCGGGCGCGCAGCGCCGGGTCGCGCAGCAGGCGCACCACGCGATCCGCCAGGGCGGCGGGGTCTTCGGGCGGGACGAGGAACCCCGTCACGCCGTCGCGGATCGTCTCTGCCGGGCCGCCGTTGTTCATGCTGACGACCGGGCGGGCCATCGCCATCGCTTCCAGGTGGACCATGCCCAGCGATTCGAAGCGTGACGGGCAGACGACCACGTCCGCCGTGCTGACCACCGGGCGCGGGTCTTCGTAAAAGCCCAGGTACGTCAGCGTCCGGCTGAGCACGGGGTCCTCGCGGGCGTGGGTCAGCATCGCCAGCTTGTAGTGCTCGTCCTTGCGCACGCCGAACACGTTCTCGCCCGCGACGGCGAACCGCGCCTCCGGCACCTGGGCGTGCACGTGCTGGATCATCGCCTGGAAGACATCGTGCCCCTTCACGTGCTGGAAGCGGGCCAGCATCACCACCAGCGGCACGTCCGGCCCGATGCCGAGCTTCTCGCGGATGGGCGCGCCGTCCACGCCGGGATGGAAGGTGTCCGGATTCACGCCGGGGAAGATCACCGGGACGCGGTCCGGTGGGACAACCGGGGAATGGCTCAGCCAGCGGTCGCGCACCGACGCCGACGCGGCGGCGATCTGCGTCACGTCGCGCCGGAAGAAGGCGCGCTGCCAGGGCCGGATGGGGAACCACCAGCCGATCGAGTACCACGTCACCGGGATGCGGGCCGCCTTGCCCGCCGCCACGGCGAACGGCAGCGCGTGGTAATTGCTCACCAGCGCGTCGATGTCCAGGCGGCGCACCAGGGCGCTCAACCGGCGCGCCGCCGGCAGGCGCGTCCAGATCGCCGGGACGAACCACGTCGTCGCGCCGCGAAAGGGCAGGATGTGCACCTGCACGCCCAGCTTGCGCGCGCTCTTGGCGAACTGGCCCTCGCCCGGCACGACCAGGTGAATCCGGTAGCGGTCCGGGCCGAGCGCCTCGATCAGGTTGAGCTGGATCGTCTCGCCGCCGCCCAGGCCGGTGTACGACGAGGCGAACATCAGGTTCTTGTTTCCGGTCATCGCTGCATCCTGCGCTTGAGCGCCATGCCGATCCGCGTGGGGACGAGCAGCGCGGCCAACAGCCACGCCGCGGGCCCGCCGTGATATTTGCGCGTGTAGGCGAGCAGGTCCTCGAAATACACGCGCTGCGTCAGGCGCGGCACCTGGTCGATGCTGGCGTGCTCGTCGTGGACCAGCCAGTAGTCGGCCACGTACTGGATCGCCGCGCCGGTCGCCAGGATGCGCCGGCACAGGTCGTCGTCGGTGAAGAACAGCTTGAGCCGCTCGTCGAACCCGCCGATCCGGGCCAGGATGTCGCGCCGCGCCATCAGGAACGACCCCGGCGCGACCTCGATCGGGCGGGTGCTGTCGCGCCCCCAGCCGTCGTACCACATCCGGCGGCGCCGGCGCTCGCGCCAGCCGCGCAGGATCGCGCCCACCAGGGTATAGCTCAGCACGAAATCGGCATAGCCCGCCAGCCGCGACGCGGTGAGGATCACGCGGCCATCCGCGAACCGCTCCTGCGCGGTGACGGCGCCCACGCCGGGATGGTCGTCCAGGTAGGCCACCACGCGCGCCAGCGACTCGACGATCACCGTGTCGGGGTTCAGCAGCAGCACGTACTCGCCCCGCGCGACCCGGATGCCCCGGTTATTGCCGCCGGAATACCACAGGTTCGCGCCGGTGTCGATCAGCGTCACGTCCGGGAACCGCTCGCGGACCATGGTCGCGCTGCCATCGCGCGAGCCGTTGTCCACCACGATGATCTCGTGCGGCAGGTCGCGGCTGGTCCGCTCCAGCGACTCCAGGCAGCGGGCGAGGTCGTCGCGCGTGTTGTAATTGCAGATGACCGTCGAGAGGCGCATCCGATCCTCCTGAAAGCAGCCCAAGTATAGCGTAAAAGAAACGGCCTGAAGAAGGGCGAAAACCGCCGGGGCCGGTAAAGCGCCGAACGCGTGTATAATTGCCGGGGTGATCGGACGGCACGAGGTCGGCGCGCATGAGACATCCCTGGAGAGTCGCGGTTCTGCTGCTCGTCCCGATGGCGCTTTTCACGCTGGGGCTGGCCCACGGCGGGCCCCGGCCTGCCTATTCGCCGTCCACCACCCAGCGCGACTGGCTCCACCCGGTCACGGTGTACCATCCGGACGAGTTCGCCTACGTGGGCCTGGCCTACCGGATGCTGCACACCGGCGAGTGGAACCCGCATTACTACCACAACCCCTCGCTCAACATCTACTCCAATATCGGGGTGTTCATCCTGGCCGGGGCGCGCGACCTGCCCGCCGTGCTGGACTACAACGATCGCGAAATCGCGCCGTTCGCGCTGTACGTCACCGCGCGCTACCTGTCCGCGCTGTACACGCTGCTGGCCGTCGCGCTGGCCCACGCCGCGGGGCGGCTGGCCTTCGGAGCCTACGCCGGGCGCGCCGCCGCCGGGCTGGTCGCGCTGTCGCCGCTGATGGTCCAACATGCCCACTACGCCACGCCCAACGCCCAGGCCACCATGCTGACCGCCGCCGCGCTGCTGGCCGCGATCGCCATCTTTAAAGACGCTCGCCCCGCCCGCCTGCCGCCGAGCGCACTGTCTGCCCTGGGCGGGCTGCTGGTCGGGCTGACGATGGCCGCCCGCTACAACTTCGCGGTGATCGGGCTGGTGACCGGGCTGGCCCTGCTGACCGCGTGGTGGCGCCACCGCCGCCCGCTGCCGGTGATCCTCGGCTTCGGCATGATGCCGCTGGGGTTCGCGCTGGGCACGCCGGGCATCGTCTTCGCCAGCGACGAGGTCATCCGCCAGGTTCGCGACATCCTGCACTGGTACCGCGTCTCCGGCGGCGGGCCGGGGTTCACGGCGGGGCGCGGGCCGGACTCGATGTTCGTGCACTGGCGCTACCTCGTCCTGGTGGGGATCGGCCCGCTCGGCTTCGCGGCGGCGATGATGGGCGCGGCGAGCGCGATCGGCGCGTGGCGCCGCCGCTGGCAGGGCGCGTGGATCGGCGCCGTGCTGCTGGCCTACGTGGTGGTGTATACTGCGCTGGCGCTGCCGGGCATTCGCCTGCAGAACAACCTGCTGCCGCCGCTGATCCCGGCGCTGGCGGTGCTGGGCGGGGCGGGCGCGGCGCATCTGCGCGGGCGGCGGCCCCGGCTGGCCTGGGCCGGGCTGGCGTTGGCCCTCGCCTGGATCGGCGCGCTCTCGCTGCTGTTCGTCGCCCGGATCGCCACCCCGGACAACCGGATGCGCGCCCAGGAATGGATCTACCAGCACGTCCCGCGCGGGAGCCGGGTGCTGCTGCTGGAGCCGTACAACGTCCCGCTCGACCCGCTCGACTACGAGACGGTGTATAGCTTCGCGGGCGAACGCACGCCCGAACAGGTCCAGCGGGCGCGTGCCCAGATCATCGTGTATTCCGCCGCCTATCCGCACGCCGTCCTGCGCGATCGCGCGCGGTCGGACGAGATGAGCATCGCCCGCGAAGAAGGCATCCGCGCCGTGCTGCGCGACGAGTGGATCGAGCTGGCGCGCTTCCCGCGCATGCCCTGGCCCGCCGAAGACCTGACGCCGGACGACGTCAGCTACTGGCACCAGTTCGAGATCGTGGTGTACTGCAACCCGGCGAACTGCCCGGTCGAGGGGTCCTAGCGGCCCACGTGCCGCACCTTGCGCCCGATAAGCATGGTGGTGAAATTGAACGGCCACGGCGCGATCACGCGCAGGACCGCGCCGAGCGCGTCGGCCAGCCGCGAGGTGCGGTAATACCCTTTGGCGCGGAACGGCCCGCCCAGGCCCCACAGCGTGTAACTGTGGCTGGTCGGGGCGCACAGCGCCACCTCGAAGCCGGTTTCTTCCAGCGCGGCGATCAGCTCGTGCTGGGTGTAGGTGCTCTCGTAGAAATCGTCGTCGGTGAGGATGCTCTGGCCCCGCAGCCGCCGCTTGAGCCGCACCAGCCGGTGCACCACGTTCGGATACGGGATCGTCAGCACCAGCGTGCCGCCGGGGGCGAGCACGCGGTTGGCCTCGCGCAGCCCCGGAATGACGCCGTGCTCGAAATGCTCCAGCACGCCGAACGACAGGTAGCCGTGCAGCGAGTTGTCGGCATAGGGCAGGGCGTGGACGTCGCCCACCTGCAGATCGAGGCCGGGCGCGTAGGCGCGCGCGGTGTGCAGCGCCTGCTCGGCGTAGTCCAGCCCGATCACGGTGAAGCCCATGTCGCGCAGTTTCATGAGCACGGTCGCCAGCCCGCAGCCCGCCTCCAGGATGATCCCCTCTTTGGACAGGTAGGCCGGGTAGACGCCTAGCGTCTCCTGGGTGCGCTTCTGGTCCAGCACCTCGAACTCGATATCGACGCTGGCCTCAGCCCAGATGTCTTCCCACGATTGGCGTGTCTTGTCGTACAGGTCACTCATATCAGCTCGCTCGAATCTCCTCTACCAGGGCCGCCAGCCGCGCCATGCGCTGGTCGTAGGTGTGGTGGGCGTGGACGTACGCCTGCCCCGCCGCCGCGATGCGCGCTCGCTCGTCGTCGTGCGCCAGGTAATGCGCCACCAGCTCGCGCAGGTGATCGTGATCGCGGTAGGTGACCAGGTGCTCGCCGGGGGTGAACCACTGTGCCACGCCGGGCCGGTCGTCCGCGATCTGGAACGTGCCCACGCCACACGCCTCGAACAGCCGCATGTTGCCGCCGTAGCGCATGAAATCGCCGTGCGTGTTGACCGTCAGCCGGGCGGCGCACGTGACGCGCAGCATCTGCTCGCCCAGCGCCGGGCCGCGATAGTACGGGCGCAGCGCGGGCGGGACCTCGTGCACGCTCCAGATGCCCAGGTCGAAATCGCGCAGCGCTTCCAGGGCCGCGATCCGCTCGCCGTACAGGTGGTTGGGGATCAGCGTCCCGACGAAGCCGACGTCACACGCGTACTGCTCGCGCTCGGCGGCGGTCAGCGCGAAGGTGTGGTGAAATTCCGGATCGCAGGCGGACATGGGCAGCGTCTCCATGCGCCGCGCGCCCAGCTCCAGCCACTGGACGCCGTGATAGTGGTCGTTGACGATCACCAGGTCGTAGGACCGGGCGGCGGCGCGCTCGATGGCGTTCGAGAACACGATCGGCGACACGCCGCTCAGGTAGACGATGGCCGGGCCGAACTCGGCCTTGACCGCCGCCACTGTTTCCGAGTAGATCACCCAGTTGCCGCCGGTCAGGAAGATCGCGTCGGGGCGGGTGCGGGCGACCGTCTCGACGAAGCGCCGGTTGCGCAGCCGGTAGTCGGGATGCAGGCGCGGCGCGCGCTGGGCGAGCGCCATCGCCAGCGTGCCCAGGCCCCGCCGCCCGGTGAACTTGTGCAGGCGGCTGGCGCGCGCGCCGAACAGGGCCGGGTCGCTGCGGATGAACGCCTCGACCTCGTGCCCCAGCCGGCGCAGCGCCCGCGTCCAGAAGAAGGCGCCCTGCGACGGCGGGAACAGCAGCGGCTGGTCTTCAGGCTTTAACGCGGCCTGGTGGGCCTTCGCCAGTTCTTCGGGGTGGTGCAGGTCGGCGACGATCAGGATTTTCATGGGACGGCCAGCTTTTCGGTCTGCGGCTGGGGAATGTGCGGCGGCGCGTCGATGGTGGACTGCTGCCACAACTCCAGCAGCAGCAGGCGGAACACGACCTCCACGCGCTCGATCTCGCCGCTGAAATGGCGCGCCAGCAGCGTCTCCAGCGCGGCCCGCTCGAACAGGCCGCGGCCCAGGCTCCGCTCGTCGAGCAGGACGGCGCGCGCGCGCTCGCTGAGGACGGTGTCGAACCAGCGCAGGATCGGCGTGCCGAAGGGCTGCTTGGGGCGCTGGGCGGCGAAATCGGGCAGGTCGGGGCGCATCGCCGCGCGCAGGATGGTCTTGTTGCTCTGCAGCCGCAGCGCGGACGGCACCCGCAGGGCGAATTCGAGCAGCGGCGGGTCGAAGAACGGCACCCGCGCCTCGAGCGAGTGGGCCATCGTCACCTTGTCGAGCGACAGCAGGCCGTTGCCGGGCAGCCACGTGTGGATCGCCAGCGCCTGAGCCAGGTCGCCGGGATCGTCGGCCCACGCCCGGCGCAGGATCGCGGCGTAGGTCCCCTCTTTGTGCTGCGCCTTCTCCCAGGCGGATCGCAGCGCCGGGCTGTAGAGCCGGTCGCGCAGCGTGTCGGAGAAGGCCAGCCCCTCGAACGACGCCAGCCGCCGCAGCCCGTCGTCCAGCGGCAGGAACAGCGCGCGCCACTCCGGCAGGTAGGCGGGCAGCGCGCCGATGATCCGGCGGCGGCGCAGCGCGGGATACAGCGCCTCGACGTGCTTCCACGGGCCGCCGACCAGCCGGCGCCGCGTCCCGCGTGGGACCAGCCGGTCCAGCGCAGCGGCGGTGTGGATCACCCACGGGAAGCGGCGGTGCGACCGGTAGCCGCAGAACAATTCGTCGCCGCCGGTCCCGTTGAGCACGACTTTGACGTGTTGGGCGGTCACCTCGGACAGCGCCTGGAGCGAAATGATCGACGGGTTGGCGTTCGGCTCGTCGTGGTGGTAGACGTAGGCCAGCAGGAAGCGCCACCAGTCGTCGGCGGTGATGATCCGCTCGTGGTGATCCGCGCCGAAGTGCCCCGCGATGCGCCGGGCGATGAGCGTCTCGTCGTCGGGATTGTCCGCGCCGCGCCCCACGTCGTAGCCCACCGAAAAGGTCTTGATCCGCCCCGGCTCCAGGCGGCTCATCAGCGCCAGCATGGTCGCCGAGTCGATGCCGCCGCTCAGGAACAGACCCAGCGGCACGTCGCTGCGCAGGTGCAGCCGCACCGATTCGATCAGCCGCTCGCGGGCCTCGGCCACCACGGCTTCCCGGTCGGTCGGACGGTCGAGCGGGGTTGGGTACCGCGTGTTCCAGTGCTCGACCAGCCGCGAGCGGTCGCCCTCGACGATCAGCGCGTGGCCGGGCGGCAGGCGGCGAATCCCCTCGTACAACGTGTCGGTCCCGATCATGTAGCCGAAGCTGAGGAACGTGTCGAGCGTGTCCAGGTTCAGGCGGCGCGGCAGCGCCGGATCGGCGAACAGGGCTTTGGCCTCGGACGCGAACAACAGCCGCCCGTCGTGCTCGGCCAGGTACAGCGGCTTGATCCCGACGTGATCGACGGCCAGCACCAGCCGCTCGGCGCGCTCGTCCCACAGCGCGAAGGCGTACATGCCGCGCAGGTGGCCGAACACGTCCAGCCCGAATTCCTCGTAGGCGTGGACGAGCGTCTCGGTGTCGGCCTGGGTGCGGAAGGTGTGGCCGCGCGCTTCCAGCTCTTTGCGCAGCTCGACGTAGTTGTAAATCTCGCCGTTGAAGACCAGCGCCACGCTGCGATCTTCGTTGAAGATCGGCTGGTCGCCGGTGTTCAGGTCGATGATGCTCAGGCGGCGCATCCCCAGCGCCACGCGCGGCGCGGAGGCGGGCCAGTGGAAGAAGCCGTCGCCGTCCGGCCCGCGGTGGGCGATGGTCCGGCTCATGGCGCGAACCAGCGCGGGATCGGCGCGCCCGGCGCCCCGTTGATCGATGATGCCGACGATTCCGCACATAATGCCTACTCGCTCATCCTAACTGCCGCTGCCAGTAGCGCCCGATCACCGCCCCGCCGGGCATGGCAATTGCCAGCCGGTAAATCAGGTCCCAGTCGTCTTTGGCGATGGCCCCGCTGACCAGCACCAGCGCCACGTAGACCGGCGCGCCAACGCCCGCCGCCACCAGCGGATGCACCCCGCGCAGCGCGAGCACGAGCGCGGCCAGCACCGCGCCGACCGCCGCCAGCCGGGTCAGGCGGTGGGTGACGTTGGCCCACCAGCCGGCAGGGAACGTGAACGACCGGACCATCAGCGCCAGCACGATGCATTCCGCGATCAGGCTGGCGACCGCCGCCCCCGGCACGCCCATGCGCGGCAGCAGGAGCACGTTCAGGCTGATGTTGATCGCCAGCCCCGTGCTGCGGATCGCCAGGGTGCGGCGCTGGCGGTTTTCGATCAGCAGCGCCTGGGCGAACACGTTGGCGACCATCGTCACCACCGTGTACCAGATCAGGATCTGGAGCACGTCGGCGGTGCGCGTGTATTCCGAACCGAACAGCAGCGCCGCCAGCGGCACGGCCAACAGCGACGTGAAGATGCCGATCGGCAGGCTGATCACCAGCGTGAAGAACGACAGCTTCTCGATCATGAACTCGAACATGGCGCGCATCCGGTCGGCATAGGCGCGCGACATCATCGGGAAGACGGCGACCAGCACCGTCGTGCTCAGCAGCTCGATCACGCCGAACACGATCACGAAGCCCGCCGTGAGCTGGCCGGTGCCCTCGGTGCCGATCATCGCGGTCGTGATCAGCTTGTCGGTGTGCGTGTAGGCCAGCGCCAGGAACGACGTGAGCGCGATCGGCGCGCCGTTGACCAGCAGCCCCAGCGCCACCGCGCGATCGACCGGGAAGGCCGGGCGCACGCCGGACCGCAGCAGCACGGTCCAGTAGGCACCGGTCCGCAGCAGGCTCGCGATCAGTGTGCCCACGTACAGGCCCCACAGCCCGCCGTCCAGCGCCAGCGCCGTCCCGGCCAGGATCACCAGCGCGATGATGTGCGCCGTGCTGATGATCGCCGGGATGACCATGCGCTCGGCGGCCAGGAGCTGGTTGTGGCACATGTTCCCCAGCGCATCGACCAGCAGGTTGATCGCAGCGAAGGCCAGCAGCGCGCGAATCTCGGCGTCGTAGCCGAGCAGGATCGCCGCCAGCGTCAGGACGGCGTAGCCCGCGCCCGCCAGCAGCGGCTGCATGCTGAGCGTCGCGCCCAGGTAGCGGGCGGCCTCCGCCGGGCGCTGGGCCACGTCGCGCACGACGATCATGCCCATGCCGAACTCCGGAATGGCCGCGCCCACCGCCAGCAGCGCCCCGATCGTGCCGTAGATGCCGTACCCTTCCGAGCCGAGCCAGCGCGCCAGGACCAACTGCCAGACGAACATCAGCCCCTTGGCGGCCATGGCAGACAGCGCCAGCGCCGTGGCGTTGCGGGCCGCGCGCTTGGCAACCGCCGACGAGAATCCGGGGACGGGCTCGCCGGATTCCGGCAGGCCGGGCACGGTATCGAGCATGGGCGCTTACGCCTTCAGGAAGTCCTCGCGGATCGGCGAAAAGGTATCCACCAGCCGCACGCGCTCGCTCAAAAGCTGGATGGTGTGCGGCACGTCCGGCGGGACGGTGATCATGTCGCCCGGCCCCAGCCGGTGCGGTTCCTGGTCCAGGAAGAACCACAGCTCGCCCGCTGCCACGTACGTCACCTGCTCATGCGGGTGCGAGTGGGGCGGATCGGGCTGGCTCGCCGGGCCATCCTCGAAGTCGATGACCACCATCATCAGGTGATCGGTGTGGGCGAGGTAACGGGTGCGCCCCGGCGCGATGGTTTCGCGGGCGACCTCGGCTTGTTTGATAGCGCTCACTGCGAAGCTCCTTTCTGGCGGCTCGCCACGCGGTCGTACACGGCTTCCAGCCGGGCGACCACCTGCGGCCACGTGAAGCGCGCGCCGACCAGCTCGCGCGCCGAATGCCCCATACTAGCGCGGCGCGGGGCATCGGTCAACAGCGCCCGCAGCGCCTCGCGCAGCGGCTCGACCGCGCGCTCGACGACCAGCCCGGCCCCGGCGGGCTCCACCTCGGGAAAATGGCAGCCGGGCGTCAGCACGACGGGCAGCCCGCAGGCCATCGCTTCGAGCACGGCCATCGAGAACCCCTCGCCCACGGCGGGCAGCGCGAACACGTCCGCCGCCGCCAGCGCCGCCAGCTTGTCCTGCCCGGCCAGCATCCCGGTGAAGATCACTTGCTCGCCCAGGTCGTGCGCGCGGGCCAGATCGCGCAGCGCCGCCAGCATACCCTCGTCCGGCCCGGCGATCAACAGGCGGGCGTCCGGCGCGTCCCTGACGGCCCCGGCAAAGGCGGGGATCAGCAGGTGCAGCCCCTTGCGCGCGTGAAGCCGCCCCAGGAACAGCACGACCGGCCCGCCGCCCAGGCCCCACCGGGCGCGGAACGCCTCGCCGGACGGGAGCGCCGCGAACTCGGCGAGGTGCACGCCGTTGGGCACCACGCTGATCCGGTCGTCGGGCAGGGGGGCGCCCCGCGCCGCCCAGATCGCGCGGGCGTCGGCGGCCTCGTCGGCGGTCAGCGCGATCAGGTGGTCGAAGCGGCGCATCAGCCCGCGGCCCACCAGCCGGTCCCAGCCGCGCTTGATCGCCGGGCGCCCGGTGTCCAGCGGCAGGGTGCCGTGCGGCGAGACGACCAGCGGCACGCCCAGCGCGTTCGCCACCGGCGCCACGGCCAGATTCTCGACGGTGCGCAGCTCGTGGCAGTGCACCACGTCGATCCCCTGCTCACGGATCAGGCGGCGGGCAGCGCGGCCCATGCCCAGCGGCGAGGCGAGGTTCAGCCGCCCGCGCAGGGCGTTGCTCGCGTTGCGCACGCGCATCACCTGCACGCCGTCGATCGTCTCCTCGCGGGCGGAGATGCGCGCCGCCGGGCTGAGGGTGTCGGTCGTCAGCACCCAGACGGTGTGGCCCGCCGCCGCCAGCGCCCGGGTGAGGTCGGTCGCGGCCCGCACGACGCCGCCGTAGGCCCAGGCGGGCGCGTAGTAGGGGATCACGTGCAGCAGGTTCACCGGCGCTGCCTCCACCACTCCCACAGCCGGACCAGCGCCACCGCCGACAGGATGAACACGAACGGGTCCGCCGGGGACCGGTAGCGCGTCGAAGGGTGGAAGACCAGGTAGGTGAGCGTGACGGTCACGATCACGATCTCCAGCGGGCCGATCGTCAGGCGCTGCCGCCACGCGATCCACAGGCCGGCCATGCCCAGCACCCACAGCGGCCCGAAATAGGCCACGTGCACCACGCGCGCCACCTCGAACGCCGTCGAGTGGTATTGCAGCACGGCATCGTCGATCAGGTACGGGTCGGGCGGCAGGTCGTAGGGCATGATCGCCGGGCTCCACAGCACCCACAGCTTGGTCCAGAACAGGCGCGGCCAGTCGCCGGGATTCGCGCGCAGGTAGTCGAGCGCCTGCTCGCGGTGCCAGCGGTCGGCCTCGACCTCGCTCAGCCCGTCCGGCGGCGCCTCGATGCAGTTGACCCACTGCGCGTCCCAGCCGCGCGCCAGATAATCGGCCACGCAGGAGTTGTTGCCCTGGTGCAGGTTGCTGCCGCCGTTGGTGCTGATCAACACGAACGCGTCGTGCAGCCGGACGTTGCGGATCACCCACGGGGCGAGCACCAGCGCGGCGGCGACTCCCGCCGCCAGGGCGAGCCGGATCGCCGCCCGCAGCCCGATCTGCCACCACCACCACAGCGCCAGCAGGGGCAGCATCAGCAGGACGAACGCCTTGGTGAGCGCCGCCAGCCCGAACAGCGCGCCGAGCAGGGCCGCGCCGCGCCAGTCGCGCCGGTCGCGCGCGTGGTAGGCCCAGGCGATGCCCGCCGCCAGCAGCAGGATGAACAGGCCGGTATCGTTGAGCGTCAGGTTCTGGTAGAGCAGGTACGGGTACAGGCCATAGAAGGCCGCGGCCAGCAGTCCCGCCGCCTCCCCGGCCACGCGCCGCCCGATCCAGTAGACGAGCAGCACGGTCAGCACGTCCAGGCCGGTCTGGACCAGCGCCACCGGGATCGGGTCGCGCCCGAAGACCTCGTAGACGCCCACCAGGAAGAACGGGTACAGCGGCGGCAGGTCGGAGTCGGCGGCGCGGTCGTCGAAGCGGGTATAGCCGCGCCCGTCGATCAGGTTGACGGCGTAGGTGTCGTAGCCCGACGTTTGCAGCGAGAGCGTGTCGTCGAACAGGACGATGAACGCCAGCCGCCCCGCCACCGCCAGCAGCACGATCAGGCCCAACCAGCGCGGCGCGGTCATCCGTTTCAGCATGGTCACTCCCGGCTTGGTGCGATGGATGCAGCCCCGGAACATAGTACATTCTCCGGGCCGCCCGCATTGTACCGTGCCAGGCACAAATCGGGCTACAATAGCGGTATGCGACGCGTGTGTTTCTAGAAATGGAGGGAATGTGTGCAATGGGCAACCCGCTCATGGTCTTCGAAAACGTCAAGACCGCCCCTCGCCGCCGGTTGTTCGCGTTGTGGGGCGTGCCGTGGCTGGCGACGCCCTGGGCATGGGCCAGCGTGCCGGCCTTCCTCGCCGCGGGAATCGTGCTGGCGATGATCGCCGGCGCCGGTGAGTCCGGCGAAGAACGGGCCGTGCTGGGCCTGGGCTACGGCGTCCTGCTGCTGATCGCCAACGTGCTGCACAGCGTGGGGCACATCATCGGCGGCAAGTGGGCCGGCCACCCGATGGATGCCAACCTGGTCACCGCGACGCGCCACATCAACATCTACCGCGGCCACCAGGGCCACCTGCCGCGCCGCGTCCACCTGGGGCGGGCGCTGGGCGGCCCGGTCATGAACCTGGTGGCGGGCGCTCTCGCGCTGATCGCCGGGCAGATCGTCGAGGGATCGCTGATCGACTCGTTCGGCGTGATGAACGTGGCGTTGGGCGTCGTGGCCCTCGCGCCCATCCCCACAGTCGATGGCGAGGTGATCTGGCGCGAACTGCTCAAATAAACGGCCCAATAGACGGATCATCCCAGGAAAGTTATAGTAGAGGCGTCCCGCACATCAGGATAAGAGTTGAGGACATAACCGGCATGGCAAAACACATTGGCATATTGACGGCAGGCGGCGACAGTCCCGGCCTCAACGCGGCCATTCGCGGCGTGGGCAAAGCGGCGCAGAACTCATTCAACATGAACGTGATCGGCTTTCGCGATGGCTTCCGCGGCCTGATGGAAAATCGCGTCATGCGCCTGGAAGGCAGCGCGCTGTCCGGCATTCTCACCGTGGGCGGCACCATTCTGGGCACCAGCCGCGACAAGCCGCACAAGATGCCAATGGGCAACGAATATCTGGATATGACCGACGTGATCGTCGACAACTACCACCGCCACAACCTGGACGCGCTGGTGTGCCTGGGCGGCGGCGGGACGCAGAAAAATGCTTTTCGCCTGCTGGAAAAAGGGCTCAACATCATCACCCTGCCCAAGACGATCGACAACGACGTGGCGATGACCGACACCACCTTCGGCTTCGACACCGCGCTGGGCATCGCCACCGAAGCCGTCGACCGCCTGCACAGCACCGCCCACAGCCACCACCGGATCATCGTGGTGGAGGTGATGGGTCACAACGCGGGCTGGCTGGCGCTGGGGGCGGGCATGGCCGGCGGCGCGGACGTGGTCCTGATCCCCGAAATCCCCTACGACGTCGAGAGCGTGGCCGGGGCGATTCTCCAGCGCAGCCAGGGCGGCAAGCGCTTCAGCATCGTGGTCGTGTCCGAGGGCGCGCTCTCGAAAGAAGACGCGGCCCAGATCAGCGAGCTGGAAGAGGAAAAGGCCAACGCCAGCAGCAAGAAGCAGAAAAGGGCCGCCAACGCCCGGCTGCGCGAGCTGACCGCCACGCAAGCCGAGCACACCGTCCGGCTGGCCCGCCAGCTCGAAGACCTCACCCGCCTGGAATCGCGCGTGACGATCCTGGGACACCTGCAGCGCGGCGGCACGCCCTCCGCGGCGGATCGCCTGCTGGCGACCCGGCTGGGCACCGCCTGCGCCGAGATGATCCAGGAGGGCATCTACGGGGTGATGGTCGCGGCGCGCGGCGACGGCACCGAGCCGGTCCCGCTGGACCAGGTGGCCGGCAAGCGCAAGACCGTCCCGCCCGATCACCCGTGGATCATCAGCGCCCGGCGCCTGGGCACCAACATGGGAGACTAGCCGTGCGCCGCTGGATAGCCCTGCTGGCGCTGCTGGCGCTGGCCGCGTGCGGATCATCCGAGAACGGCAGCGATCCAACGGCGACGGCGACGCCCGCCGCGACCGTGACGCTTGCGCCGTCTGCAACCGCCACCCGGCCCGCCCCGACCGCGATCCCGCCCACCGCCGAGCCAACACAAACGGGACCGACCGCCACGCCCGGCGACGACTACACGCCGCTGGCCGGGCACGCCCTCGGCCCGGAGGACGCCGCGCTGACGGTCGTCATGTACGGCGATTTCCAGTGCGAGCCGTGCGCCCGCTATGCGCGCGATCTCGAAGTGCTGCGCAGCCGCTACCCGGAGGCCATGCGCCTGATCTGGCGGCACCTGCCCGACACGCGCGCTCACGACAAAGCGGCGCTGGCGCTCCAGGCCAGCGAAGCCGCCGCCGCGCAGGGGCAGTTCTGGCCGATGCACGACCAGCTTTTCACCCACCAGGCTGAGTGGCGCGAGCTGGCGCCGGACGCTTTCCGCGCCGTGCTGAGCGGCTACGCCGCGACCGTCGGGCTGGACGTGGCCCGCTTCGACGCCGAGCTGGACGCGGGCGACTACGCCCCGCTGATCGACGCGGCGCTGGAAGATGCCGCCGCGCTGGAGCTCGTCGGCGCGCCGACGCTGCTGTTCAACGGCATCCCCTACAGCGGGCGCGATGACCTGTTCGGGTTCGAGGACGAGGTCCGGCTGGCGCTGTTGAGGCCGCGCCAGTTCGCCGCCGCTCCGCCGCTCACCATCGACCCGGCGGGGCCGCTGCGTGCGACCATCGCCACCGAGAAGGGCGACATCGTGATCGACCTGTTCCCGCGCGATGCCCCGGTGACGGTCAACAACTTCGTGTTCCTGGCGCGCAATGGGTGGTACGATGACAACACGTTCTATTACGTGCTGCCGGGCTATTTCGCCCAGACCGGCGATCCCAGCGGCACCGGGCGCGGGGGGCCGGGCTATACCATCCCCGGCGAGCACGACAACGGCCTGACCTTCGACCGGGCGGGGCTGGTGGCGATGGCTCACCCGCCGGGCACGCTGGACGGCGCGGGCAGCGAGTTCTTCATCACGCTGGCACCGCTGGCGCCGCCCGAAGAATGGAACGGTCGCTATACGATCTTCGGCGTTGTGGTCCAGGGCCTGGACGTCGTGCAGAGCCTGACGCCGCGCAACGCCAACGACCCGATCAACTTCCCGAATCCGCCGCCGGGCGACCGCGTGATCGGCGTCACGATCACCGGGGACGGCGGCCCGTGATCGCGGGTTGTCACACGCACTTCGCAATCGACAAGCAGGAGGATCCATGCGTATTCTAATCACCGGTTCGAGCGGGCAGATCGGCACCAACCTGGCGCTCCGCTTGCAGCAGGAAGGGCATTACGTCTTCGGCGTGGACCAGCGCCCCAACACCTGGACGCACGAGGTCGAGACGCTGCTGCAGGACCTGAGCGTGCCCTACCAGCGCAACGAGAAGGGCATCGGCGGGGTGGATTACCCGAAAAACCTGGACGTGGTGGTGCACCTGGCGGCCAACGCCAAAGTGCACGAGCTGGTCGAGCAACCCGACCGCGCGCTGAAGAACATCGTAATGACGTTCAACGTGCTGGAATTCTGCCGCCACAACAACCTGCCGGTCATCTTCAGCAGCTCGCGCGAGGTCTACGGCGACATCCACCGCTACATCACCGAGGAATCCTACGCCGACTTCGCCTTCACCGAGAGCCCGTATTCGGCCAGCAAGATCTCCGGCGAGGCGCTGATCTACTCCTACGCGCAGTGCTACAACCTGCGCTATCTGGTGTTCCGGTTCAGCAACGTGTATGGCCGCTACGACAACGATCTCGAGCGCATGGAGCGCGTGATCCCGCTGTTCATCCGCAAGATCAACCGGGGCGAGCCGATCACAATCTACGGCGAGGACAAGGTGCTCGACTTCACGTATATCGACGACTGCGTCGATGGCATCTGCCGGGGGATCGATTACCTGGTGAGCGGCGGCGCGGGCAGCCACACGATCAATCTCGCTTACGGCCAGGGCAACAGCCTGGTCACCATGGCGAAACTGGTCGGCAAGGCGCTGGGCGTCGAGCCGAACATGACGATCGAGCCGGCGCGCGTGGGCGAGGTGACGCACTACGTGGCGAACATCGGCAAGGCGCACGCGCTGCTGGGCTACAACCCGACGACCACGCTCGAAGAGGGCATCCCCAAAGCGGTCGCGTGGTCGACCGAGTGGTGGGCCGCCCACGGGGAATCATGACGAATCACCTTGCAGCCGGTCTACTGCGGATCGCCGCGATCGGGCTGGTGGCGGTGCCGGGGGTGAGCGTGGCGCTGACCATCCCGCTGATGCGCCGCCGCGCGCCCGGTAGCCCGGACACGCCCGCTGATTTCGGCCTGCCGTTCGAGCTGGTCCGGTTCGCCAGCCGGGACGGGACGCGGCTGGGCGGGTGGTGGATTCCCGCCCCGGCAGCGCCGCGCGGCACGGTGATCCTCTGCCCCGGCCAGCGCGCCAGCATGAACGACGACCTGGTCCACGCCGTGCCGCTGCACCGGGCGGGATTCAACGTGCTGATGTTCGACTTCCGGGCGCATGGCCTATCCGGCGGGAAGCTGGTCACCTTCGGCGCGCTCGAACGGCGCGACCTGCTCGGCGCGCTGGATATGCTGGCGAAGGAACGCGGCGTGATGCGGGCGGGCGTGCTCGGCTTCAGCATGGGCGCGGGCGTGGCGCTGCTGGCAGCCGCGCAGGACGATCGCATCGGGGCGCTGGCGCTCGATGGCGCCTACACGCGGCTGGATCGCCTGCTGAGCGGCTGGGGCACGGCGCGCGGCATGCCGCGCCCGGCGGCGAACGCGATGGCCTGGGCGTTGATCCTGGCCGGGTCGGCCCGCGCCCGCTGCCGGATGGACCGCGCCAACCCGGTCGACGTCGCCGCGCGGATTCGCGCGCCGGTGCTGTTCATTCACGGCGACGAGGACCCGTTCGTCTCGCCGGGCGAGATCGAGGCGCTGGCCGCCCAGGTGCGCGGCCCGGCGCGGCTGTGGCGCGTGCCCGGCGCGGGGCACCGCCAGGTCTTCGACCGCCACCCGGCCACATATCACGCGCGGGTGGTGGCGTGGTTCGAGCAGGGCCTCTAAACGCGGCACACTTGAGTCCTCCCGCCGCGGTCGAAGCGAGAGATCGCGAGTCCCACACAGACCTCACCCGACGCGTCTCACATCTGGTCGAGCAGACTGTCAGCCGCACGCCACAGGGCCTCGGCTGGCGCGCCGGTTTCCGGCCCTTCTGCGTGCGCCGTCTCGCAATCCTGAAAGTGAGGATCGTAAAGCGCAGAAAAGTATGCGGAGTTTCTGAAAAACGCGAAGCTCTTGCACAACGAAATGATGTCGCACCCCCGCTCGGTGTCCCCCTGCAATGTCCAATGCAGCGCGGCAGTCGGTAGAACGAACAACGCGGCGATGATATTGTGGCTCTCTTGTACGAGCCGCAAACCATCCCGGACGTGCAGCCGCGCCCTTTCGGTTTTGCCGCATTTCAACGCGAGATACCCCAGGCTGCCGAGCACACTGCCCAGTTCTTCCGGGCGGCCAACCGCATTCGCCAGGACTAACGTCTGGCCGAGCAACTGCTCCGCCACATCGTGATTCCCTTCAGCGATCGCGATGAGCCCGAGGAGATTCATGCCCCAACAGATTGACACGCGATCTTGCACCACATAGCTCAACCGGAGGCCATGATCGATCGTTGTCCGCGCCTCGGCGTACCGCCCCAACAACGTCTGGTGCATCCCCAGCGCAACGGTGAGATAAGCGGCGCGTTGCTGCAAGCCCAGGTCGTGATACACCGGCAGCACGCTGTTGAGCAGATCGATCGTGCGTGAGAACTCGCCCAGATAGGAGTAGGCACGCGCCAGGATGAAATTGGCCTCAGCCGCGCTGAAGCGGTCTCCCAGGTCGGAATAGATCTCGCGTGCCTGCTGGATCAGCCGCATCGCCTGGGCAAAGTCACCAGCATCGCGCGCCGTCAGGCCCAGGAAACACAGGCTGCGCGCGGTGCCGTGCCGGTCGCCGGTTTCCTGGCAGATTCTCAGCGCGCGCTCATGGGCCTCCCGTGCGTTCGCGTGCTGTCCCCGGGCGCGCGCGATCTCTCCTATGATCTCGTGGATCTGCGCGTCTCCCCAGGAAGCGCCCGTGCTCACCCGCAGGCCAGGACTCTGTAGCGGATACGGTGAGTCATCAGCCAATTGGTCCGCAGTGAGAATGTGATGGTACAGCGCTGCGGTTGCCTCTTCGGGCTCTACGCCCAGCTCGTCCCAGAGCAACTGGCGGAACTGCTCGTAGTGCCTCAGCGCATCGTTCCGCTTGCCGGATAGGGCCAGCAGACGCATGTGCTGGCGGCGGATTTCCTCGCTAAAAGGGTCGATTTCCTGCAGATGCCGCAGATGCTGCAAAGCGGTCGAATAATCGCCAAGTTTTTCGCTGCTATCGGTAAGCAAGCCCAGCACTTCAATGAGTTTACGCCGCAGTTGCTCGCGCTTCTGCCTCATCCAGTCGTCAAAGACGGTGCTGTCGAGGACGTTCAAACCCGCCAGAAATTCGCCCTTGTGCAGATCGGCAGCCGATGCCAAACGACGGCGACACTCGTCGCACAGGATCGTGTACGGATGCGGATGTTCTTCGACGAACCGCACGATCCGGTCGAACTCAAGCACATCGACGTCGAAGCGCTCATCCGGCACAAACTGGATCGTTTTGGCAGTGACCTCGAAGATCGCTGCTGAGACAGGGAAAAGGATCCGGCGGAGGTTGTACAGTGCCTGGCTCAGATTGCGCCGCGCTTTTTGCTCAGGATGGTCCGGCCAGAGGAGCGTCGCCAGTGTTTCCCTGCGATGCGCGTGCAGCTCGGTCACGAGAAAGGCCAGCAGTGCGCGTACCTTGTCGGACTCGAAGCCGGTGAGAGTTCGCTCCGTATCCTGCAACTGAAACGGTCCGAGCAGGGAGAGTGTATAGCGTTCCATGGGCACCTTGCCTGCGCGCTGCTTCTCACCCATTATAACCCAGGAGTCTCCTGATATTTTCCTGATAGCTGCTCGCTAGACTGAGATCATCACACGTCAGGCCACAGGAGGTTCGGAAATGTCACACAAGCATCACCCATTCGCAACCGTTATACTGGGGATAGTCTTTCTGCTCACGCTCGGCACTGGCTTAGTTCACTCACAGGATGGCGACATGGACACGACGACTCTCGAAGCGAACAAGGCGCTGGTCCACGCCTTCAACGACGCCTGCAACGCCCAGGATTTCGACGCGCTCGATACCCTGCTCACGGAAGACTTCGTGCGCCACAGCTCGGCAACGCCGGGGGTGATGGTCACCAGCAGGGAGGCGATGAAAGCATTTCAAGTGGCAAACGTGGTCACTTTCCCGGACCAGGACATCACCATCGAAATGATGGTAGCTGAGGGGGATCTGGTGGCTGTCTATGCCATGCTCAGGGGCACCATGGAGGGCCCGATGGGGGACATTCCGCCGACAGGGGGCAAAATCGAAGCGCCCTTCCTGGGCATTTTCCGTATTGAGGACGGTCTGATTGCTGAGCTGTGGGTCGAGTGGGATAACGTATATTTCCTGACCCAACTGGGGCTGTTCCCGCCGCCCGGCGCCGCAGCCTCAGGCGAATAAGTGGATGTTGGCGCTCAGGGGCTGAGCGCCCGATAGATCAACATGAGTCATCCCTGGCTTGCCACTGCCAGTTTCGGGATGACTCATGTCTGGTAGTAAACGGCCCAAAAGCGGGCCGCTCGTGCTACAACATTTCGTGTGGGTCGGGTTCGTCAGCCCGGCAGCAGCCGAAGTACGCCAGAGCCGGCACCAACACCCCAATGACAACGTGAATCAACCAGAAGACCAAGACCTCATTCTCGAACATGGCTGCACCTCCTCATGCTAACCGATGAGGTACCGGTGCGAACAGGCGGGCGCTAACGAGCTGCGTCCTTACCTATATTAAACCATTAACATCAGTGCAAAATCAAACAATCGAATTTGATATAATCGTGGATTAATTCAGCGGTAGGGCAAGTGTTTCGCGGGGTAGAAATGAACGGTCCGGGGACGCACCCCGGACCCGGCATCACACGTTGAAGCGGATGATGATCATGTCGCCGTCGTGGACGACGTATTCCTTGCCTTCGAGGCGCATTTTGCCGCGCGCCTTGACTTCGTTCACGCTGCCGGCGGCGATGAAATCCTCGTAGGTGATGACCTCGGCGCGGATGAACCCGCGCGCCAGGTCGGTGTGAATGGTGGCGGCAGCTTCGACCGCGGTCCCGCCTTTGCGCAGGCTCCAGGCGCGGACCTCGTCGTCCCCATACGTGAAGAAACTGTGGATGCCCAGCAGCTCGTACGACAGGTGAATCACCCGCTCGCGGCTCGGCCTGTCGATCGCGTATTCTTCGAGGAACATCGCCACGTCGTCCGGATCGTCGAGCTGGGCGATCTCGGCTTCGAGCTGGCCGCGCAGCGTGATCACCTGCGTTTGCCGGTGCGCGTAATCCAGGCCCGCCGCCGGGTCGCTGTTGTCGTCGCCCGCGTTGAAGACGACCAGCACCGGCTTGAGCGTCAGAAAGCCGTAGCCGCGCAGCGACTTGTGCTCCTCCGGCGTGAGATCGACGTCGCGCAGCGGCTGCTCGGCTTCGAGTTGGGCGTGCAGTCGTTCGAGCAGCGCGGTTTCGAGGGCGTTTTGCTGCCGGTTCTCGACCTTGCCCTTCTTGCGCTCCTCCTCCAACCGCGCCAGCCGGTTCTCGACGCTGATCAGGTCCACCAGCAAAAACTCGCTGTCGATGGTTTCCAGGTCGCGGATCGGGTCGACCGTCTCCTGGGGATGCGGCACGGCATCATCCGCGAACGCGCGGACGACGTGCACGAAGGCATCCACCTGCTGAAGCTCGTTGCGCATCGGCCCGCTGAGGCCGCCCTGCCCGATGCCCTTGTCCAGCCCGCCGATGTCGGTATAGGTGACGGTGGCGTAGGTGGTCTTCTTGGGCGCGAAAACCGCGCTCAGCCGGTCGACGCGCGCGTCGGGCACGTTCACCACCGCGGTATGTACTTCGAGCTGGCCGGACGAAAACGGCTCGGTGGGCAAGGTGGCGCCGGTCAGCGCGTTGAAAATGGTCGTCTTGCCACTGTTGGGCAAGCCAATGATCCCCAGTCGCATGATGCTCAATCCTGGTGTAGCATAGCGCGACCGGGCAATGCCGGTCGCGAAGGCGTCAGTCGATTTTTCAGTATAGCGCGCCGGGGGGGATTGTGCGAGAGTGAACCGTGTGTGATATTTTTCACAATATGGTGACAACCGTCAGACGAGCGCCTGTCAATGGTCATTGTCGAGCGCCCGCGGGCGGGCTATAATTCTCGCGCAGTTTTCGCTCATTACACGAGTCTGTTTCACTCTGTCCGACAACTAGCCAACAGGACAATAGGACGATGCCTGACTACAAGCAGCAACTGCGGGAACGTCTGCAATCGCGGACGGCGAAGGTGGGGATTATCGGGATGGGCTACGTAGGGCTGCCGCTGGCGGTGGAATTCGCCAAGGCGGGCTACAAGGTGGTGGGGCTGGACGTACTGCCGGACAAGGTCGACCAGCTCAACCGGGGCGAGAGTTACATCCCGGACGTGCCGACGGCGGAACTGGCGCCGCTGGTGGCGTCGGGGCATCTGCGGGCGACCACGTCGTACGACGATCTGCGGGACGCGGACGCGATCAGCATCTGCGTGCCGACGCCGCTGCGCAAGACCAAAGACCCGGACATGAGCTACGTGATCACGGCGGCGGACGCGGTGGCGGAGATCTGCCATCCGGGGCTGCTGGTGGTGCTGGAGAGCACGACGTATCCGGGCACGACGGACGAGGTGATCCTCCCGCGGCTGTTGGGCAACGGGCTGACGGTGGGCGAAGATGTGTTCGTGGCGTTTTCGCCGGAGCGGGTGGACCCCGGCAACCCGACCTACGGCGTGCACAACACGCCCAAGGTCGTCGGCGGCGTGACGCCGGCCTGCGTGGAGATGGTCAGCACGCTGTACGCGCCCGCCGTTTCGCAGGTCGTCACCGTGTCGTCGACGGCGGCGGCGGAGATGGTCAAGCTGCTGGAAAACACGTTCCGCGCGGTGAACATCGGGCTGGTGAACGAGATGGCGCTGATGTGCGCGCGGCTGGGCGTCGACGTGTGGGAAGTGATCGAGGCGGCGGCGAGCAAGCCGTTCGGGTTCATGCCGTTCTATCCGGGCCCCGGCCTGGGCGGGCACTGCATCCCGATCGACCCGCTGTACCTGAGCTGGAAGCTGCGGGCGCTGAACTACACGGCGCGCTTCATCGACCTGGCGAGCGAGATCAACACGCAGATGCCGTATTACGTGGTCGACCTGGTGATGGAGGCGCTGAACGAAGACGGCAAGGCGTTGAAAGGCGCCAAGGTGGGTGTGCTGGGCATGGCCTACAAGAAGGACATCGACGACGTGCGCGAATCGCCGGCGCTGGACATCTACGAGCTGCTCGAAGACAAGGGAGCGGAGGTGAGCTTCAACGATCCGCACGTGCCGTTGGTGCGGCTCTCCGGCGAGCGAACGGCGCAGAGCGTGCCGCTGTCGGCGGAATGGCTGGCGGCGCAGGACTGCGTGGTGATCGTGACCAACCACTCGGCGTACGATTACGACGACATTTTGCAGCGCGCCCGGCTGGTGGTCGACACGCGCAACGCCACGCGCGACCACGCCGGCAGCGCCCGCGTCGTCCGCCTGTAAGTCCGCAACCGGGCCAACCGCCGCCGGCTGGTTGGCAGCGCGCGGGGGCGTCCCACACCCGACGCCCCCGCCGCCCCGGCCCAGAACGGATCGGCGACCGCGCCATGCATCTTTTCATCGCCTCCGGCATCTTCCATCCCGAATCCGGCGGCCCGGCAACGTACCTGTACCGGCTGCTGCCGGAATTGCAGGCGCGCGGCCACACGGTGCGCGTGCTGGCGTTCGGTGACGATCCCGTCGCCGGGTACCCCTACCCGGTGCAGCGCATTTCGCGCTACCGGGGCTATCTCCGCCGCAATCTCGACTATGCGCTGGCCTCGCGCCGGGCGATCCCCCAGGCCGACCTGATCTACATCAACAGCGTGGGGCTGCCTATCTGGCCCAGCGCGCGGACCCGGCCCCGCGTGCTGAAGATCGTGGGCGACCTGGCGTGGGAGCGCGCCGTGCGCCGCCGGTGGATTGCGCCGGACACGGACATCGACCTTTTCCAGCGCAGGCGCTATGATTGGCGCGTGGAATGGTTCAAGGCGCAGCACGCGCGCGAAGTGCGCCGCATGGACCGCGTGATCGTGCCGAGCCGGTACCTGCGCGACATGGTGCTCGGCTGGGGCGTCCGGCCCGAGCGCGTGGAGTTGATCTACAACGCGCTGGATGCCGATGCCCCGGTGTGCACGCTCTCGCAGGCCGAGGCGCGGCAGGCCCTGGAGTTGTCCGCCGGGCCGCTGCTGCTGACCGTCGCCCGGCTGACCGCCTGGAAAGGGGTCGCCCACCTGATCCGCGCCGTGGCCCAGGTGCCGGAGGTGCGGCTGGTGGTGGCGGGTGACGGGCCCGACGAGATGGCCCTGCGCGCCCAGGCGGAATCCGAGGGCGTGGCGGACCGGGTGATCTTCCTGGGGCTGGTACCCCGCGACCGGCTGGCGATCTATTTCCGCGCGGCGGATTACACCATCCTCTATTCGGGGTACGAGGGGCTGTCGCACACGCTGCTCGAATCGCTGCGCTCCGGAACGCCCGTCATCGCCAGCGACAAGGGCGGCAACCCCGAGGTGGTGTATCACGACCAAAACGGGCTGCTGGTGCCCTACGTCGATACGGGCGCGCTGGTCGAGACGATCCGCGCGGCGTTCTCGGGCGACGTGCGGGCGCGGCTGGCCGCCGGAACCGCCACCGGCCTGGAGCGTTTTCGCTGGGAAACGCTGGTCGACCAGACAGCGCGCGTGTTGGAGAGCGTATGCACGTCCTGATGATCAGCCTCGACACCAGCCTGCTGGGTAATCCGCACGGCAACACCGTGCAGCGCCACGTCGAATACGCCCGGCGCGCCGGTGAGGTGTCGGTCGTCGTGTACAATCCATCGTCGCAGGCGAAGCCCGTCACGCGGTTGTCGGATCACCTGGTCGTCTACCCGGCGAACGTGCCGGCGCCGCTGCTGTTCCCGGCCCCGGCCTTTCGCATCGCGGCGCGGGTCCACCGCGAGCGGCCCACCGACGTCGTCACCACCCAGGACCCTTTCTCCACCGGGCTGGTCGGGCTGGCGCTGAAATGGCGCTTCGGCATCCCGCTCGACGTGCAGAATCACAGCTCGTTCTTCAACAACCGGGACTGGATCCGCGAGCGCCCGCTGCGCAACCGGGTATTTCATGTCCTGGGCAGGTTCGTCGTCAGGCGCGCGGACACCAACCGCGTGTTGACCGAGGGCGAGAAACGCCACTACCGGGCGATGGGCATCCCCGACGAGCGCGTGACGGTGCTCCCCACGCCGACGCACGTGGACATCTTCGCCGCGCCGGTGTCCCAGGCGGCCCTCGACGCGCTGCGCGCCCGGCTCGACCTGTCGCCGGAGAACCCGGTCGTGCTATGGGTCGGGCTGCCGGTCGGATTCAAGCACGTTGAACTGCTGCTGGACGCCTTCGCGCGCGTTCATGATGCCCTGCCCGCCGCGCGGCTGGTGCTGGCGGGCGACTTTTCCGGGCGGCCCGATCTGGCGGCGCGGATCGATCGCGACGCCGTCCGGCTGGCGGGACGCGTGGCGCACGAGGACCTGCCGCCCCTTTATGCCCTGGCCGACGTCTACGCCCACAGCTCGCGCTACGAGGGCTTCGGCAAGGTGCTGGTCGAGGCGCTGGCCGCCGGGACGCCGGTCGTGGCGACGCGCAGCGACGGCGCGGAGGCCATCGTCCGCCACGGCGAGAATGGCCTGCTGGCCGATCACACGCCGGAGTCGCTGGGCGACGCGATCCTGGGCCTGCTGCGCGACCCGGCGCGGGCGCGGGCGCTGGGCGCGGCGGGGCAGGCGGATGCCCTGGCCCGGTTCGACTACGAGCGCCAGTTGGACGCGGTGATCGCCACCTTCCGGCGGACGCGCGACCTGGCGCGCGCGAGGCGGTGACATGCGCTGGCTGATGATCACCCGCAAGCTCGATCCCGCCGACGACCGGGCGGGGTTCGTGACCCGCTGGGTCGAGGCGCTCGCCGCCCGGCTGGATCGCCTCGACGTGATCTGCCAGGAAACCGCCAACCCACCGCTGCCCGCCAACGTGACCGTCAGCAGCATGGGCAAAGAATCCGGCGCGGGGCGGGTCGCGCAGGCGGCGCGCTTCACCGGGCACCTGCGGCGGCTGGTGCCGGGCGCGGACGGCGTGTTCTGCCACATGATCCCGCGCTACGTGATCTTCGCCGCGCCGTGGACCCGGCTGGCCGGCAAGCCGCTGTTCTTCTGGTACACCCACCGCCAGGTCACGCTCGAATTGCGGCTGGCGCACCGGCTCGCCACGCACATCCTGACCGCCGCGCCGGGCAGTTTCCCGCTGTCCTCGCCGAAGGTGGCCGTGATGGGCCACGGCATCGAGGCCGATTTATTCCCCGCCAGCGCGGGCGAAAGCGTCCCGCCGGAAGTGCTGATGATCGGGCGGCTGTCGCGCATCAAGCGCCAGGACTGGCTGCTGCGCGCCGCGTCGAGAGCGCTGGCGGGCGGCGCGACCGGCCCATTCCGCGTCGCGCTGATCGGCGGGGCGGTCGAGCACGAGCCGGACGTCCTCCCCGCGCTGCGCCATCTGGCCGAATCGCTCGATCCCGCGCCGGACGTGGCCTTCACCGGGGCGCTGCCGCACAGCCGCGTCGCCGAATTGATCCGGGGCTGCGCGGCGGCGGTCAACCTCAGCCCGCCCGGCCTGTTCGACAAAGGGGCGCTGGAGCCGATGCTGGCCGGCAAGCCCACCATCGTCACCAACCCGGATTTCCTGCCGCTGCTCGGCGAGGCGGGCGAGTGGCTGCTGCTGCCCGACGCCTCCGACGACGATCTGGCGGACCGGCTGACGCGGCTGCTGGCGCTCTCGCCAGACGAGCGCGCCGCGCTCGGCGCGGGGCTGCGCGCGCGGGCCCTGGCCGCCCATTCGCTCGACGGGCTGATGGACCGGCTGGCTGCCTTGATGCGCGAGGAAGCGAGCCATGCCTGACCTGCTTTACCTGGCGAACAGCCGCCTGCCCACCGAAAAAGCGAACGGCCTGCAGATCGCGCAGATGTGCGAAGCCTTCGCCGGGGCCGGGTACGCCGTGACACTGGTCACCGCCCGCCGCGCCAACACGCCGCAGATGCGCGCCGCCGGGGACCTGTGGACCTATTACGGCATCGACCGGACCTTCGCGCTGCGCCGCCTGCCCTGCCTGGACCTGTTCCGCCTGATTCCCGCCGAGCGCATCCCGCACGTGGCGTTTTTGATCCAGACGCTCACCTACCTGCTGGTCCTGGCGGTGTGGCTGGTGCCGCGCCGGGCGGACGTTTTCTACACGCGCGACCTGTTCATCGGCCTGCTGATCGCGCTCACCCGCCCGCGCGCCACGCTGGCCTACGAGGTCCACCAACTGCACCGGTCCGGGCTGGGGCGGCGCGTGCAGGGATTCGTGCTGCGGCGGTCGGTCGCGATCCCGATCACCGGGCACCTGGCCGAACAGGTGCGCACGCTCGGCGCCCGACGCGTCCAGGTCGAGCACGACGGCATCCGGCGCGCCCGGTTCGCCGATCTGCCCGCGCGGGCGGACGCCAAGCGGGCGCTGAACATCGCGCCGGAGGCGTTCGTGGTGGGCTACGCGGGGCGGCTGCACACGATGGCGATGTCCAAAGGGCTGGATACGCTGGTCGACGCCATCGCCCGCGCCGCGGAGACGGGCGCGGATATTCACCTGCTGCTGGTCGGCGGGCCGGAGGCGGGCGTGCAGCTTCTGCGCGAGCAGTGGGCCGCGCTCGGCCTGCCGCCGGACCGGCTGCACACCGTGGGGCAGATCCCGCCCGATGACGTGCCGCGCCACCTGGCGGCGATGGACGTGGGCGCGATGCCGCTGCCCTGGACCGAGCATTTCGCCTATTACGCCTCGGCCATCAAGCTGTTCGAGTACATGGCGGCGGGCTGTGCCGTGCTGGCCTCGAACCTGCCGAGCACGGCGGAAGTCGTGCGCGATGGCGAGTCGGCGCTGCTGCCCCCGCCGGGCGACGTCGCGGCGTTCGCCGCCGCGCTGCTCCGGCTGTGGGGCGACCGCGATCTGTGCGCGCGGCTGGGCGCGCAGGCTCAGCGAGACGCGGAGCATTACACGTGGGGCGCGCGGGCGGCGCGCATCCGGGCGTTCATCGAAGGGGGCGGCTGATGCGCGTGGGATTCCTGACGCCCGATCTCAGCGCGAGCTACGGCTGGGCGAGCTACGCGCTCGACCTGGCGCGCGCGCTCAGCGAGCGGGGCGTGGAGGTCGTCGCGCTGACGCAGCCGGGCGGTGCCCTGCCCGCCGGCCACGATTGGCTGGCCGGGATCGAGCCCGCCCTGCCGGCGCTGGTCCCCGCGCCGCGCGGATTCCTGGCCCGCTCGCTGATCGCCATTCCCCGCGTGCGCCGCGCCGCCGCCGGGTGCGACCTGCTGCACGTCATCGCGGAGCCTTACGCTCCGCTGGGCGCGTGGATCGCCGGGCGCCGCCCGCTGGTGGTGACGGCTCACGGCACGTACGTCCCCCAGACGATCCGGCGGCGCTGGGCCGGCGGCCTGTACCGCGCCGCGTATCGCCGCGCCCGCCTGATCGCCGTCAGCCGCTACACCGCCGAACAGGTCCGCGCCGCGCTGCCGGGCAGCGACCCGGTCGTCATTCACAACGGCGTGACCTTCGCCCGGTTCCAGGCGCCCGCCCCCGCGCCCGACAAACGCGGCCCGACCGTGCTGGCATCCGGCGGCGTCAAGCGGCGCAAGGGCACGCACCTGCTGGTGGCGGCGCTGGCCCAGGTGCGCGAGCAGGTGCCGGACGTCCAGCTCGTGGTGACCGGCCACCAGGAAGACCCGGCCTACCTGGCAGAGGTGCGGGCGCAGATCGCGGCGCTGGGCCTGGGCGATCACGTCCACCTCACCGGGCAGATCCCCGGCGACGCGCTGCTCGGCTGGTACCAGAGCGCGGACGTGTTCGCCCTGCCGTCGCTGGCCGTCGGCGGGCGGTTCGAGGGCTTTGGGCTGGTGTTCCTGGAAGCCAGCGCCAGCGGCCTGCCGGTGATCGGGACGACCGGCAGCGGCGTCGAAGAAGCGATCATCGCGGGCGAAACCGGTCTGCTGGTGCCCCAGGACGATCCCGGCGCGCTGGCCGAGGCGATCGCGCGGCTGCTGCGGGACGCACCGCTGCGGGCGCGGATGGGCGCCGCCGGGCGCGACTATGCCCGGACACAGGACTGGTCCGCCGTGGCGGCACGGGTGCAGGACGTCTACGCGGCTCTGGCCTGACCGCTGCGGCGTGTGTTATGCTAAAGGCGTTTTGAGCGTCCCAAACTGGTAGTCCGCATGCACATCGTCATCCTGAGCGACACGCTCCCCCCCGACAGCCCAGGGGGGGCCGGAAAAATCGCCTGGCAGCTTGGGCAGGGGCTGATCGCCGCCGGGCATCGCGTCACGTTCGTGACCAGCACGCGCGGGCCGTCCACGCAGGAAGACCGCCAGGGCATCCCGGTCTACGCGGTCCATTCGCGCTATGCCGAGCGCTGGGTCGCGTGGTACAGCCTGGCGAATCCGCAGACCGTGTTCCGGCTCAGCCGCCTGCTGCGCAAGCTGAAGCCGGACGTGGTCAACGCGCACAACATCCACCAACACCTGAGCTATCACAGCCTGGTGCTGGCGCGGCGCGTCCGGGCGGGAGTGGTGTTCACCGCGCACGACGTGATGCCCTTCGCCTACACCAAGCTGACGCGCTTCATCGACCCGGAGCGGCCCGATCAATGTGACGGGTGGGATTACCGGCTGCCGTTCGGCTACAATATCCGGCAGATGCGGCTGCGCTGGAACCCGGCGCGCAACCTGTCGATCCGGCACACCATGACCTACTACACCCACGCCCGCGTGGCCGTGAGCGGCGCATTGAGCGACGCGCTGCGGGCCAACCGCCTGCCGCCGTTCGAGGTGGTGCACAACGGGATCGACCTGGACGCGTACGACATTCCCGACGCGGGCGTGCAGGTGCTGCGCCAGCGCTACCGGCTGGAGGGGCGGCGCGTGATCGTGTTCGGCGGGCGACTGAGCGAGCACAAGGGCGACCGGCAGTTGTTCGCCGCGCTGCGCCAGGTCAAACAGCGCGTGTCGGACGTCGCCCTGCTGGTGCTGGCCCGCCCATCCGATTACACCGAGCGGATGCTGCGCGAGAATCCCGACCTGGGCGAGCAGATCGTGCTCGGCGGCTGGCTGGAAGGCGGCGAGCTGGCGGCGGCCTACCGGCTGGCGGACGTGATCGTTTCGCCGTCGGTGAGCTTCGACTCGTTCCCGACGGTGAACCTGGAAGGCATGGCCGCCGGGGCGGTGCCGGTCACGTCGTGTTTTGGCGGCGGGCGCGAGTTGGTGCAGGACGGCGAAACCGGCTTCGTGGTGAACCCGTACGACGTCGACGCGCTGGCCGACCGGCTGGCCCGCCTGCTGAGCGACGAGGCGCTGCGCCGCCGCATGGCCGCCGCGGGCCGGGCACGGATCGAACGGGAATTCACGCTGGAGCACCAGGTGCAGAACATGCTGGCCGTTTACGAGCGGGCGATGACCCGCCGGCGCGGGAGGAAGCGGGCCGATGGCTGACTCGACTCACTCCGCCGCCGGACGCGGGCCGTCGATCCTGGGGCGCGTCCTGGCGCTGGGCTTCGGGGTGGCCCTCGCGCTGGCCCTGATCGAGATCGCCGGGCGGGTCGCGCTGGGATTCGAGCCGCTGCCCGGCTGGGCCCAGGATTTTTACAGCCGCGTTGGCTACGAGCTGCGCCCGCATGAGGAGTACACCTACGCCAGCCGCGACGGCGAATTCGAGAACGAGGTCCGCACCAACGCGCGCGGCCTGCACGACGTCGAGCACGCGCTCGACAAGCCGCCGGGGGCGTTCCGCATTCTGATCCTGTCCGATTCGTACGGGCAGGCGCGCGAGGTTCCGCTCGAGGCCAACTTTGCGCGGCGGCTGGAAGCGGCCCTCGACGAGGACGCGCCCGCCGGGCGGACCTTCGAGGTGATCAACGCGGGGCAGTTCGGCCTGGGCACGACGCAGGAATACCTGTATTACACCGTCGAGGGGCGGCGCTACGATCCCGACCTCGTGCTGGTGGGCTTTTACGCCGGGAACGATGTGGTCGACAACCACGCGCCGCTGATCAAAGCCTGGAACGACGTGTCCACCGTCGAGTTCCCGACCTTTTCGCCGGATGGGGCGCTCCACCAGCCGGGCATGGCGACCGGGCGGCGCATCCTGACGTGGCTGCGCCAGAACACGACGCTGGGCTACCTGGCGGCGCGGGCGCTGGGCGAGGGCGGCAGCGCCGATCGCGTGGAGGTGGGCGGCGCCGACGAGGTGAGCGCCGCCGCGCTGCGCGTGCCGATGGGCGTGTACCTGCCGCCGGACGCTACCTGGGAGGATGCCTGGGCGGTGACGGATCACGCCTTCGCCGAACTGAAGCGGACCGTCGAAGCGGACGGGGCGCGGCTGGGCGTGTTCCTGATCCCCGACCGGCGGCAGGTCTACGACGAGGATTGGGACGCCACGCTCGACCGCCTGCCCGACCTCGACCCCGCCGCGCTGGACCGCGACCGCCCGACCGATACCGCCGTTGCGCTGCTGGCGGCGCAGGACATCCCGGCGCTGAACCTGCTGGAGCCGTTTCGCGTGGCGAGCGAGCGGGTGTACTTCCCCGGCGATGGGCATTTTACCCCGGCGGGGCACGCGCTCACCGCGCAACTGCTGGCGAGTTGGCTGCACGAAACGGGGCTGATCGCGGAGGAGAACACCCCATGAAACTGCTCGTGATCGTCTCGTCGCTGGACCTCACCCAGCCGTTCAGCGCCACGCCCGCCTGGTGGCAGTTGTTCAAGGGGCTGTACGAGATCGGCGCGGAGGTCATCGCCACGCCGTACCAGGGCCCGGCCATCGAGGCGCCGTGGTGGCGCGCCGCGCCCAACCCCGCCCGGCGCGAGGGCGACGCCTTCAAGCTGCTGCGCGATAGCTGGCGGCGGATCGGCGGCGCGCGCGAGGCCCAGGCCACCGGCGCGCAGACCGAAGCCGAGAGCGGCTCCGACCGGCTGGTGCGGCGCGTCGCGCAGACGGTCATCGGGCCGCGCTGGCGGCGCCACGTCGATCGCATTCTCACCGCCCAGCCGGACATCGACGCCGTGCTGATCATCACCGTGCCGCTCAACCACATCACCGGGCTGGCCCGCCACATCACCGAGCGCCACGGCAAGCCCGTCTTTTTCTACGATGGCGACGTGCCCGCCAGCCTGCCCAACTTCCGCGGGTTTGCGTCGGGCTTTCGCATTTACCAGGGCGCGGACCCCGCCGAGTACACCGCCTTTTTCAGCAACAGCCTGGGCGGCGCCGAAGGGCTGCGGGCGCTCGGCGCGCGCGAGGTCCACACGCTGTATTACGGCGCCGACCCGGACCTGTTCGCGCCGCTGGCCGTGCCGCAGGACGTGGACGCGTTCTTCTACGGGCACGGGCGCGAGTATCGCGGCGAGTGGATCGACGCGTTGCTGCGCGACGCGAGCCGGGCGCTGCCGGAGATGTCGTTCGCGGTGCGCGGCACGAACCTGGGCGACCTGGGCCGGGTGACGCTGCTGCCCTACCTGTCGTTCAGTAAGCTGCGCGAGTACGCCTGCCGCAGCAAGCTCAACCTCGTGATCACGCGCAAGGCGCACGCGTCGGTCTTCGCCTCGTCCAGCTCGCGGCCTTTCGAGCTGGCCGCGCTGGGCGCGTGCATGGTCTGCAGCCCGTACGAGGGCATCGAAACCTGGTTCGAGCCGGAGAAAGAGCTGATCCTGGTGCGCAGCGCCGAGGAAGCCATCGAGCGCTACCGCTGGCTGCTGACCCACGACGCGGCCCGCCGCGCCATCGGCGCCGCCGCGCGCGAGCGCCTGCTCAAAGAGCACACCTTCCGCCACCGCGCCCGCCAGCTCGTAGACACGATCGAGGGATACCTATGAGCGAGCCGCCCGATCACGACGTCGCCCCGCCCCCGTCGCTGGTGTCATTCCAGGCCGCCCGGATGGCGCTCGACACGCCCTGGCGCGCCCGGCTGGAACTGCGCCGGCTGGTCAGTTGGCCGGTGGCGCGGCTGGTCTTCGCGCTGGTCGGGGTGCGCTGGGGGCGCGGCTGGCGGTTTTACGGCGTGCCCATCGTGCAGAAACACCGCCGCAGCACGATGCTGATCGGCGATGGCCTGGAGCTGCGCTCCACCCCGCACAGCAACGCGCTGGGGCCGTTCCACCCGGTGATCCTCTCCACGCGGCGGGCCGGGGCGCGGCTGGTGATCGGGCGCGGCTTCGGCATGACCGGCGGCACGATCTGCGTCGAGGAGTCGATCACCATCGGGGATGATGTGTGGGTCGGGGCCAACACGACGATCACCGATACCGACTTTCACCCGCTGGACCTGGCGGCGCGGCTGGCCCGCCCGCTGGACGGCGCGACGGCGCCGGTCGTGATCGAGGACGGCGCGTTCATCGGAATGCAGTCGCTCGTGTTGAAGGGTGTTACAATCGGGGAACGCAGCGTGATCGGCGCGGGGAGCGTCGTCACGCGCGATATTCCGCCCGGCGTGATCGCGGCGGGCAACCCGGCCCGCGTGATCCGCCCACTGGAACGCTAAGGACCGTTCGGATTTCATGGCTATTATCGCGTATCTCGTGCTGGTTATCGTGCTGCTGGGGGTGGGTACCCTGGTCGCGTCGATCCTGCCGACCGGTGGCGCGCGCATCGGCCTGGGCGCCGTGCTGTTTCTGGCCGTGGTGGTCGACGCGACGTGGTTCGCCGCGCCCCTGGTCGGGTGGTCGGCGGCGCTGGGCGATACGGTGTGGCTCGTGACGTTCGGGCTGGTGGTCCTGCTGGCGTGGATCACGGCGCTGCACTATCGCGGCGTCGCTTCTCCGGCGCCGTGGCGCTGGCCCGGCGAGCGGGACATGGCCTTCCTGGTTCTGGTGATCGCGCTGTTCGGCGCGGTGGTGCTGGTGCTGCCGGTGCCGCTCGACACGGACGCGCAGGGATTCGGATACCTGGCGCTCACCCTGCGCGACGGGGAAGACTTCACCACGCTGGCGCCCTGGCACCCGGAGACGGATTACCTCTACTCGCCGGGCTTCGTCGGGCTGATCGCGCACCTCAGCGCCCGGTTCACGCTGGGCATTCACGCGCTGCAACTGGTGGTCGGCGCGGCGACGGCGGTGTTGTTCGTGTGGCTGGCTTACGACTTCGGCTGCGAGCTGGACGGCCCGCGCGCCGGGCGCGCGTTCATGCTGGCCGCGCTGGGCGGGACGGGGATGGTCACCGCCTTCATGGACTCGCACTACACGGCGCTGCTCAGCCTGACGTTCGCGCTGGGGTTCCTGTTTTTCACGCTGCGCTTTCTGCAATCGTGGCGCTGGTCCAGCGCGCTGTTCGCCGCGATCTGCCTGGCGGGCGTGCCGCTCAGCCAGCCGGACACGACCATCGCCCTGATGATCGGCTACGTGCCGTGGCTGGTGCTGCTCGTCTTCAGCCGCCCCCGGCCTCGTATCGCGTCCTGGCTGGTGATCGCCGCCGTGATCCCGCTGGTGGCGCTGGGTATCATCTCGCCGTGGCTGAACAGCCTGCTGGACCTGCTCGGCTCGGACATCGAATCGCCGTTCGCCGTCGATCGCCAGCATTGGCGCACGCTGGTCTTCATGCACGGCGGGATCATCGTCGGGCTGGCGGCTATCGGCGCGCTGATCGGCCTGCGGCAGCGCAAGCCCGCCCACCTGCTGATGCTGGTCTGGCTGGTGGGCATCGTGGAGTTCTCGACGCTGGGCCTGCTGGAGTCGAATTTCCCCGACGTCGTGGAGCCGCTGCTCAAGTACGATTACCCGTTCAGTCTGGCCTGGCACGGGCCGATCATCCCGTACACCGTCCTGGGCGGGCTGGGCCTGTTGTGGCTGATCGACCGGCTGGGCGCGCGGCGCATCGACCGGTGGACCGGGCGGCTGGCGCTGCCGGTCGTGACGCTGGCGCTGGCGGGCATCGTCGCGGCGGTCGTGTTCTTCGATCCGCTGCTGGACTACAGCAAGGAACATCTGTCGTTCTACGGCGCGTTCTCGTCCGCCGCCGACGTGGACGCCATGCTCTGGCTGCGCGACAACGCGCCCGAAGACGCGCGCGTGCTCAACCATCCGGGGCCGCACGAAGCCGACTGGGCGCCCGTGATCAGCGAGCGCGACACGGTCTTCTTCCGCCCGCAGCCGTTCTTCCGCCACACCGAGCGGGCCGAAGCCGAGCAGGACGCGTTTCGCGCGTTCTGGCTGGACCCGGCGGACGACGCGGCGGATTACCGGGACCTCTTTGCTGAATATGGCGTGCAGTACGTGCTGGTGCCGCAGGTCTTCGGCGAGCCGGAACGCTTCGAGGATATGATCCGCTGGCGCCCACCGCTGGACGAAGCCGCGTCGTACCACGCCGAGGCCATCGAGAGCCTGCCCTACCTGCGGCTGGTGTACGACGGCAACGGCGCGCGCATCTACGAGGTGGTCCCCGCCGACGCGCAGCCCTAAAAAATAAAAGCCCCGTCCAAGTATGAATGACGGGGCTAAGGATGATGCGCGTCGCAAACAGCCAGCAGCGGCTGTTGACACATCTATTTAACTCGAAACGACCTTGTTTTGTCAAGATCAGGATCACAGCTTCCACGCCGGGACGCATTGGGCGAGCGACGGTTGACAGAGGTATGCCGCCGGGTACAATAGGCGCCACGCTCACACCTTTACAGGCCATTTGAGAAGTCTGGTGAAGCGTTGTTTCCCCCACCCCAAACCCCTCCCCCATAAAGAGGGAGGGGCTAACAAGCTAGCTTTCTCCCTTCCCTCCTGGTGGGGGAAGGGCCGGGGATGGGGGGAACGCAGTTTTTCAAATGGCCTCTTACGCCCGCAGTCGGCGCGAATGCGATCCCGCGCCGGGGCATAGAAAGCCTGTTGTCGATGTCGCTCTCCAACGTCCAACCTCAACCGCTGCCCACCGCCGCCGACGATGACTCGGACGACATCATCCTGATCGAACCGGCGCACGGCTGGGTATCGCTGGGGCTGCGCGAGCTGTGGCAGTACCGCGAGCTGCTCTACTTCCTGACCTGGCGCGATATCAAGGTGCGCTACAAGCAGACGCTGCTGGGCGCCAGTTGGGCCATTCTGCAGCCGGTCTTCACCATGATCGTGATGAGCATCTTCTTCGGGCGGCTGGCGAAGATGCCTTCGGACGGCATGCCCTACCCGATCTTCAACTACACCGCGCTGCTGCCGTGGACGTTTTTCGCCGGGGGGCTGACGCGCGCTGCCGGCAGCGTGGTCGGCAGTTCCGGGCTGATCAAGAAAGTCTATTTTCCCCGGCTGGTGGTGCCGATCTCCGGCGTGCTGGCGGGGATTCCCGATTTCCTGCTATCGTTCCTCGTGCTGTTCGGCATGATGATCTATTACGACATCTACCCGACGGCGGCCTCGATCATCTGGCTGCCGCTGTTCCTGCTGCTGGCGGGCGTGACGGCGCTGGGCGTGGGGCTGTGGTTCGCCGCGCTGAACGCCGAATACCGCGACATCCGCTACCTGATCACCTTCATCACCCAGTTCTGGATGTACGCCACCCCGGTCGTCTACCCGGCCAGCCTGCTCAACGACCCGTGGAAAACGCTCTACGGGCTGAATCCCATGGTCGGCGTCGTCGAAGGGTTCCGCTGGACGCTGCTCGGCAAGGGCAGCTCGCCCGGCCCGATGGTCGCGGTGTCGGCGGTGGTCGCCGTCCTGCTGCTGATCGGCGGCGCGTATTACTTCCGGCGCATGGAGAAGACCTTCGCGGATGTGGTGTAGCGCATGAACGAGAACCTCGCGATCCAGATCGCCGGACTGGGCAAACAATACCGGATCGGCGCGCTCCAGGCCCGCGAGCGCACGCTGGCCGAAACGCTGAGCGATTCGCTCGCCCGGCCCTGGCAGATCGCCCGGTCGCTCCTGCGGCGCGAAAACCCGGCCCACGCGGGCAAGCAGACGTTCTGGGCGCTCCGGGATGTAACGTTCGACGTCGAGCGCGGCGAGGTGGTCGGGATCATCGGGCGCAACGGGGCGGGCAAGAGCACGCTGCTCAAGATCCTGACGCGCATCACCAACCCGACCGAAGGCACGATCCGGCTGCGCGGGCGTGTCGGCTCGCTGCTGGAAGTGGGCACCGGCTTTCACCCGGAGCTGACCGGGCGCGAAAACACGTACCTCAACGGGGCGATCCTGGGGATGCGCCGCGAGGAAGTGGACCGCAAATTCGACGAGATCGTGGCGTTTTCGGGCGTCGAGAAGTTCATCGATACGCCGGTCAAACACTATTCCAGCGGCATGTACCTGCGGCTGGCGTTTGCCGTGGCGGCCCACCTGGAGCCGGACATCCTGCTGGTGGACGAGGTGCTGGCGGTGGGCGACGCGGAGTTTCAGAAAAAGTGCCTGGGCAAGATGGGCGAGGTGGCCGGCGAGGGCCGCACCGTGCTGTTCGTGAGCCACAACATGGGCGCGGTCGAGCATCTCTGCACGCGGGCGATGCTGCTGGAGGAGGGCCGCGTGGCGCTGGATGATACGGACGTGCCGAAGGTCATCACGCAGTACCTGCACCGGGCCGGCACGCCCGACCAGGACGAGGCGAACCTGGCTTATCGCGTCAACCGCGAGGTGCTCGCCGCGCAAAACCGCGCGGACATCCGGATCACGGGCGTGTCCCTGCACACCGTCGATGGTGAGCCGCTCCGGCTGCTGCGCACGAACGATCCGTTCGTGGTGCGCATCGCCTACGAGGCCGACCCGGCGATCGCCGTGCCGGCGTTTGTGGTCCGGTTCCGGTCGATGTTCGGGCAGGAGATCTTCCGGCTCGGCACCATGCCGATCAGCGGCTTCGACATCCCCCGCCTGGGGCCGCGCGGGTGCGTCGAGCTGACCATCGAGTCGCTGCCGGTGACGGGCGGGGAGTACTACATCGACGTCCGGCTGGTCGCCCAGCGTGTCGAGCGGCTGGTGTGGCTGGAAGACGTCGTTGCGGTCGACGTCACCGAGAAAGACGTCTATGGCAGCGGGATGGCCCTGAAAAACAACCGGGGCCTGATCGTCGTGCAGCACCACTGGGCTCACCGGGTGGCCGAACATGCCGGTTGATCGCGACCGGCTGCACCGGAGCGTCAAGCGAGAAGGTCCATGATCATCACCGACAGGTTTCTGTACGTCCACATCCCCAAAACCGGCGGCACCTTCGTGGCGAAGACCCTCCAGCGCATCCACGAGCAGCGAGGCGATCGCGTTCAAATTATCCGCGCACCCGAGAGCCAGAAACCCAGCCGGTTCAAAAAGGCGCTGCTCGATCTGCTTCATAGCGACGGCGTCGATCCGGACCGGATTCCGTCACAGGAAAAGTGTCGGCGGCTCAGGTTAGAATCCGAACGCGTCCTGGCCGAGCACCGTGATGCCCCGTCACAGTTTGCGCGGGTGTATCTTGCGAACCACGACGGCATCGTCACCCAGCATATCAAGTGCTACATGATCCCCGAACGTTATCTGGACCGGCCCATCCTGGCGACGACGCGAAACCCGTACGATCGCTACGTGTCGCAATACGAATACCGGCAGTGGACGCAGGATGATTTTTTGTGGAAGCATCGAGCGCGTCGCCTCTACCCCCATTTTCCGGACCTGTCGTTCGCGGAATACGTCACCTTAATGAACGAGATCTATTCCGCCAGGCCGGACTCAAGCTTTGCGCGGGATGAAACGCCGGGGTTCCATACCCACCAGCTCATTGATTTCTTCTTCAAAAATCCCGCAGACACCTTCAAATCGTTGACTCCGAGCTACATCACGTCCGGCGCGTATAAGCGCGATATGTACAACGTGCATTTCATCCACACGGAGCACCTCAACCAGGAACTGCACAGCTTTTTGTTGAGCGTTGGGTACGAGAGGGACGAAATAGATTTCATTTTGTCGGCTGAAAAAATACTGCCCTTGCGTGGTCGGTCGACGGAGCAAAAATGGGGAAAATACTATACGCCCGAGTTGAAACAATACGTGCGACGGAAAGAACGGCTCGTGTTCGATCTGTTTCCAGAGTATGACGTCTGACCTGCTCAAGCGCGGGTTTCCAGGTCTAGCAACGACGGCGAAGGGATAGTGGCGAGGTTTTGACTGATGCCTGTTTTGCCCCCCATCCTCAATCCTTCCCCCACAAGGTGGGAAGGAGGTTTTTCCCCTTCTCTCCGCCTGGCGTGGGGGAAGGGGCCAGGGGATGGGGGGCAGTTGAGCAGCCGCTATCAGTCCATTGTTCACCACTACCGGCGAAGGATAGGATATGCGAAACTGTTTCATTCTGGGCACCGGGCGCAGCGGCACCAGCATGGTCGCCGGGACGCTCTATGGCGCCGGCTATTTCATGGGCGACAAGCTCCACGCGCCCAACGAGAGCAATCCGAAGGGCTACTTCGAGTCGAACGCGCTGGGCGTGCTCAACGAAGACATCCTGGCGAGTATGCTCGTCTCGTCCTACGGGGATCGCCTGCTGCGGCGGCTGGGCCTGCGCGAACGGATGCGCTATCCCCGATTCAACCGGCAGCTCAGGCACCTGACCCGCTGGCTGGCGATGGTCCCCGTCGACCGCGAGCCGGCGATCACGCCCGAGCTCAGCGAGCGGATGCGCGCCTATCTCCAACGCGAGCCGTACGCTTTCAAGTCGCCGATCTTCTGTTACACGCTGTCCGCGTGGCGCCCCTTCCTGAACGATACCGTGTTCATCTGCGTGTTCCGCGAGCCCGAGGTCACGGTGGCGAGCATCCAGAAAGAGGTGGGTGACCGGGACTATTTGCGGGGCATCTCGATCTCGACCGACGAAGGGTTCGAGCACTGGAACCTGATGTACCGCCACGTGATCGAGAAGCACCGCCACCGCGGCGAATGGCTGTTCCTGCACTACAACCAGCTTCTCACGCCGGAGGGGCTCGACCGGCTCGAAGCCTTCGTCGACGCCAACATCGACCGCAGCTTCCCGGAGGCGCGCCTCAAGCGCATCCGGTCCAGCGAGCCGGTGCCTGCCCAGACGGCGCAGGTGTATCGCGACCTCTGCGAGTTGGCCGGGTACGACGAGCCGTCATGAACGAGCCGCTCGCGCTGACGGTCGTCATTGGTTTCCGCGATCGGGCGATCGACCTGCTCGAACGCTGCCTGGCGTCGCTGGCAAACCAGACCGTGCCGGATTTCGAGGTCGTGATCGTCGACTATGGCAGCGCGCCGGCGGCAGCTCGCGCCGCCCAGGCCGCTGCCGGGAAGCACGCCTTCTGCCGCTACGTCTACTCCGAGACGCGCGGCCATCCGTGGAGCCGCTCGCGCGCGCTCAACGTCGGGGTGCGGCGGGCGACGTCGGCTTTCGTCATGACCACCGACGTGGACATGATCTTCCCGCCCGATTTTGTGGCCGTCCTGCTCGAACATGCGGCGCCGGACCGGGTCCTGTACTGCTCGCCCTACTACCTGCCGCAGCACTTCGACGACTGGGCGCACCTCGATCGCCACATCCCGCGCCTGGAGCGCGGCGACCGGTCGCAGTACGGCGGCTGCCAGTGCGTGCCCACGGCGCTCATGCAGCAAATCCGCGGGTTCGACGAGTATTACCGCTACTGGGGCATCGAAGACATCGATCTCAACCACCGGCTGAAGCTGGCCGGGCTGCGCGAGGTCTGGCTCAACGATCGCACGCACCTGTTCCACCAGTGGCACCCGCACTCCGGCTTTCGCTCGTTCGCGCTGATGCCGGTGGGCGCCTGGGGACGGATCCAGCAGCACCGGATGCGCCACCAGGACCAGATCGCGCGCAATGCGGAGGGCTGGGGGCAGGTACACGCAGCCAGCACGCGCCCCGCCTTCCAATTTCTGGACCTCGACGCGCAGCGGGTCATCGCTGGCGAGCGCTGCACCGTGTTCGACGAGCCGCCGCACCTGAACCAGTCGGTGGGGAAGCTGGTCAGGGCGTTCTGGGACCTGCCCGCGGGACACGCGCTGGCCGTGCGGCACGCCGCCTATCCCGCGCGCAGCCGGGCCGCGGACCGGATCATCCGCTACGGCAACCGCTGGCTGAGCCGCGCGGGGGGCTATCCCCAACTCGATTACGCGCACAACCTGGTTCACCTCTATCTGGCCGAGCTGGTCGAAGATGAAGACCTGGTGGCCGACTATTTCCTGAATTTCCCGGCCCTGGATGGCGTTTCCGTCCTCGTGCGCGGCGAGGCCGGAGCCACCGGCCCCAACAGGGAACCTAAGCTATGAAATTCCTGATCGTCAACGGCATCTACGAGCAGCTTCTACAGTGGCTGTATGCGGCGCATCCGGGGCTGGAAAACCGGCCCTATGACGAGCAGGTGCGCGTGCGGATCGAGGGCTTTCACGGGGGCACGACGTTCTACCCCTACAACCTCGCGCAGTTGGGCCACGAAGCGCACGAGATCCGCGTCAACGATCCGCACACCCAAAAAGCCTGGGCCCGCGAGCACGGCGTACGCGTCTCGCCGGACCGCACGCCCGGCCTTCGGCTGCGACGCGGGGTGGTCCCCTGGCCGCGCTGGCACACCAACAAGCGCTGGATCACCGAGATCCTGGAGGCGCAGATCAGGCACTACCGGCCCGACGTGCTGCTCGTCCCGGCGATGAACCAGATCCCGACCGATTTCCTGAAGGCGATGCGCCCCTACACGCGGCTGATGGTCGGCCTGCACGACTCGACGCCGCTGCCGGATGGCTACGACTGGGCGACGTATGACCTCGCGCTGGTGACGTTCCCGCCGTTCGTGGACTGGTTCCGGGAGCGGGGCGTGCCCTCGGAGCTGGTGCTCTACGGCTTCGATCCGCGCGTGCTGGACCGCACCGGCCAGCCGGAGCGCGACGTCCCAATCAGCTTCGTCGGCTCGTTTTTCGACATTCACAGCAACCGGACCGAGTTCGTCGAGGCGCTGTGCGAGCAGGTCGACATCCAGGTGTGGGCGCCGGACGTCAAGCGGCTGCGCCCGGACTCGCCTATCCGCCGCAGCTACCAGGGACAGGCGTGGGGACAGGACCTGTTCCGGACGCTAGGCCGCAGCCAGATCACGCTGAACGTCCATCACGGCGGCGTGCCGCCCTACGCCAACAACATGCGGCTCTACGAGGCGACCGGCATGGGCGCGCTCTTGATCACGGACTGGAAGCAGAATTTGGGCGATCTGTTCGAGCCGGGGACCGAGGTGGTGGCGTATCACAGCCTGGAGGAATGCGCCGAGCAGATCCGGTATTATCTGGCGCATCCCGCCGAGCGCGAGGCCATCGCCCGTGCGGGGCAGGCGCGCACGCTGCGCGACCACACCTACCGCCAGCGCATGGAAGAATTGGTCGGTATCATCGAACGGTATATGAAGGCGTAGGATTCTGTCGCTCATGAGTTGGGTATTCCCCTTACGGCGCCGTTTTCACATCATCCGCCGCGACATCCGGCGCGGCATCCGCGAGGTGCCCTATATCTGGTTGGCGAACCGCTACCATATCGGCGCGGGCAACTATCGCCGGATTTACTTCTACCATATCCGCAAAGCCGCCGGGACCAGCCTCAACCACGCGATGCTGTCGCTGGGAGGCGAGGATGGGCAGGGCGTGTATCGCCGCATGCACCAATCCTATCGTCTGATCAGTGGAAATAAAATCTTTGCCGGCTGGGGTCAGGTGTCGATCGAGAAAGGACGGTACTATTATGCTTTTTCACATATCCCCATGCATAAGCTGACGCTGCCACCCCAGACGTATACCTTCACGTGCTTCCGCGATCCGGTCAAGCGTGTGGTGTCGCATTACAAGATGCTGGTCAGGTATCGCGATAACCATGTCCCTCACCCATGCATGGTTGAGGAAGGCCCCTGGCTCGGCAGCAGTTTCGGCGATTTTCTCGACAACATCCCGCGCGAGCATTTGCAGAACCAGATTTACATGTTCTCAGCGTCGTTCGACCTGAACGAGGCGTTCGACAACATTCTGTCCTGTTCGCGGTTCCTGTTCGTGGAAGATTTCGAGCGAGGCCTGCGCCGTCTGGCCGACGACCTGGGGGTCGAGCTGCAGGTGCGCCACGCCAAGCGGGCGGCCAATGATGCGCCTATCAGCGCGGACGAGCGCGACCGGCTGCGCGAGATGCTGGCCCCGGAGTACGAGCTGATCGCGCGGTTGCAGCGCGAGTACGCGGCCCGGCTTGGCCTGGACGTGGGCGCCGTCTTCCGATCACCCGCACTCGCTGGAGATGAGCGCGATGACTGATCTCACCCTGCCCCATTTCGTGATCATCGGCGCGCAAAAGGCCGGCTCGACCTTCCTGCATCACTGCCTGCGCGAGCATCCGCAGGTCTATATGCCGCTGGACGAAACGCCCATTTTCGAAGACCCGTTTTACCAGCGGCGGGACCGGAGCTGGCTCTCCCAACTGCTGTCGGTGGCCGGGCCCGATCAACGGCGCGGCATCAAGCGCCCGAACTTCC
>ENA-OSEO01000326-OSEO01000326.1-sediment-metagenome-genome-assembly--contig:-NODE-326-length-129559-cov-5.977441_pt1 | contig 129559 bp, 111 predicted proteins | sample MGYA00237883_ERZ534232 | MGnify/ENA metagenome assembly ERZ534232
TGTTTGGCCCCCTAATCAATTTTTAACGTTTTCATCATTTTCTTCTCACTCGCTCATTGCAAGTATCGCCTACCTTCGAAAGCTCTCACGGGCTCCGGACACTAATCTACCGGGCGGAAGCATAACGTTCGGGCGAAGGGCTGCGCCAGAGGCTTAAAAGGCTCTTCACAGCGCATGCAGGAAGGAACGCCGCCGGAGCGGGGTAGCTCAAGGCGACGCAGGCGCGCGATCCGGGTGGCGTGGGGCCGCCTTATGATTGCAGGTAACCTTTCACTTTTGAGAATGGGAGAAAACAGAGGAGAAGAGAGTATGAAAAAGCTTTTAATTGTGTTTCTGATTGCGGCATTTCTGCCGTTGGGCTTTGTAAGCTCGCCCCAGGCCGGGACAGAGGTTGACATCCTTCTCAAGAAACTGGTGGAAAAGGGTGTGCTTTCCGAAGAAGAGGCCAAAACGATTTCAAAAGAAACCACCGAAGATGTAAAAAAACAGATCAAGCATCAGAAAGCCGACTGGCTTCCCAAATGGGTCATGAAGACCAAGATTAAGGGCGACTTGCGTCTGCGTTATCAGTATCAGAAAGAAGACGGAAGCATTGCCCGGAACCGCGGACGTTTTCGCTACCGCATCAATATAAGCAACCAGGTGACCGACAATGTGAAAGTCGGGTTGAGACTGGCCAGCGGCAGCAGCGACCCCCGGTCGACCAACCAAACTTTCCAGGATACCTTCAGCAGCAAGCCCATCCAGATCGATCGGGCTTATGTTGAAATGAAGTTCTTCGACGCCTTGAAGATATTAGGCGGTAAATACGGTAATCCCATTTTCGAACCCGGAGACTTGCTGTGGGATACGGACATCAACCCTGAAGGCGCCACCTTCTTTCTGGATTTGGCCCCATTTTACGCCAGTGTCAGTTTCTGGATACTCGACGAATACAGCGGTTCCAGTCTTGATCCTTACATGGTTCCGGTTCAGATCGGTATCGCCCCGAAATTCGATCCCTTCTGGCTTAAAGCCGCCGTTACCGGTTACTTTTTCGGCAATGTAAAGGACAACACCCTGGATTACTCCGCGGGTGAGAATACGCTGAACGACGACGGCACGCTGAAGTATAATTACAACTCCGTGGCGGGAAGCCTCGAAGTTGGAATGACCACGAATGTTTTCAACGGTTTTATCAAACAGGCCTCCGTTTTCGGAACGATCATCAACAACTTCGACCCGGACAGCAACAACATTGGCTGGCAGGCCGGCTTGAAGATTAACAAGACCCCCAAGGAATTCGGCAAGTGGGATTTTTCGGTTAACTACCGCTACCTTGGAAGAGACTCCTGGCTCGATACCTTCCCCGACAGCGACGCCTTTGACGGTATGACCGGCGTGAAGGGTTTTGAAGGCATCTTCCGCTTCGGCGTGTTCAAGGATACCCACTTGAGCTTCGATTACTACTACATGCGCGAAATCGATGGCTTCGGCAGCAGCCGGGCATACCAGAATCTGTTCCAGGCTGACCTCATCTTTGAATTCTAGTATCGAGGCGTCTGGGATCTGAGATCCTGAACAAAAACCACATGACCGCCCGTTCTGGTCCCTCTGGGGGGAATGAACGGGCGGTTTTGCGCCACAGGGCCGGATACCAACGTCACTTCCTCCATAAAAGCCGGTCCGCGCTTACATCTCCCGCAAGAGATTCCCCATAAAGCGCAATTCCTTTTATTCAAACCTTTATGACGCCCGGTGTCGTTATTCCCGCCCGGCCGGGCGTCTATATCCTTGCAAAAGCGATCCAACCGTGATAGGCGCATCGTGTTCCATCGGCGCTCCCGCCGATCTCGCGTATGCGCGTCCTTCGGCCGCAAAAACACTATGGAAATGTAGCTGTAACAGAGCTTATGAAACCGTATTATCTATCGCTGAAGCCCTATCTTTTCTGGCGTTCGGAAACCAAGCCCTTTCAGTGGGATCGGCTGTTTCAGGACGAGGCGCCGGTGTGGGTGGAAATAGGCTTCGGTAACGGCGAATATCTGGCGAGAAACGCCCGGGCCCACGCCGACTATAATTTCCTGGGCATCGAGTTGGAATGGGCCTCGGTCAAACGAGCCCTGCGCCGCATCGCTCAGGCTGGGGTATCGAATACCCTTGTGGCGCAGGTGGACGCCCGCGTGGCGTTTGAGTGGCTCATTCAACCGCAATCGGTCAGCAAAATCTCGTCGTTGTTTCCCATCCCCTGGCCGAAGGAGCGCCATGAGCCGCGGCGCCTTTTTTCCAACCAGTTTCTAAAGTTAGCGAACAGCCGCCTCAAAGACGGCGGCGAGCTGAGCGTGGTCACCGATGACGCGCTCTATGCGGAGTGGATCGAAAGCCAGGCTGAAGACGCCGGCATGGAACTCACGCTGATTACGGAACCTGCCCAGTATGATACGAAGTATGAACGGAAGTGGAGCGAACAGGGGCAGAAGAACTTCTTCGCGTTACAGTTCAGAAAGATTGAGCATATCGATATACCCTTAAAAACGGAGATTACGTTGAAAACATACCGGATTAAGGATTTCGATCCCGAACGGTTCTCCCCGGCGGGGCAGGGAGGCCCGGTGTCTGTAAATTTTAAGGAATTCCTATTCGATCCGAAACTAAAGAAGGGAATGCTTCGCACCGTGACCGCGGAAGACGAATTGATCCAGCACTTCTGGATCGAAGTCGCGTATGACGAACACGATTGGATAATCCGTCCGAGCAGAGGCAGCGCCTTCACCCCTACCGTCGGCGTCCAGCTTGCGCTCGATCTGGCCCACCACGCGGCCCTGTGAGGGAAACTGAAACCCTCACCCGTTCATAAAGCCGCCGCGTGTCCCGCCTATTCCTGAAGCCCGCCTAAATGGCGAACACCTGGGAGTTGGCTCATTTGGAGGCCAGGGCAGGGGCCACACCCCAACGCGCTCTGACACCGCGGACGTCCATGTGAACGAAAGGACCATGCGCCTTGGTGCTTCTATACGCGCCCAGCCCGCCGATAAAGGGGTCGTAACTTTTTTCCCCATAAAGATCTTCGACGATATTGTAAAGGACCACCGCGTCTTGTTGGTCCAGCCTGCCGTCGTGATTCAGATCGTCCATAACCCCATTGCCATCGTTGTCTATAAAGACATCGGCGGCGTCACCCCATAAATGCCGGCTGAACGCGACATTGCCGATCGATTTGTTGTAGCTTGGGGTTCGGTATCCGCTCATGACATAAAATGTTTCCGCTCTGTAGCCCCGTTTGTTGGCTTCTTCCAACACCAGTTCCAGTTTGAGCAACAGCCGTTCTCGCAAAACCAGGTATTTCTGGTCTCCCCCGGATTGCTTGCACATAAACTGGCCAAGTCGGAAATGAGGCGAAACCAGTACGTCGCTGGTCTTGCTATCGACCTCAATGAAACCGCGCGGATGGGCGTAGATGTCTTCTTTCTGGGGAGGACACGCAGGATAGGAGCCTATCTTATATCCATTGATGCATTGGTCTCTGACTCCACTCATGGGGACCATGACAAAGGCGTTCAGTTGAACGGTTTCCCTTGTGGCGCTGTTGGTGATGGTGATGGGGAAATAACCGGTCTGGCGGGGGGCCTGCCATTCCCATACGCCGCCCGAGCGCTTTTTAACGGTTCCTTTGGTTTTCTGAAGGGTGAACGAATATTTGGGCTCCTGTGTGATCACTTGAATGGTGACGGATTCACCGGGAAGGGCGAACAAGGCGATAACACGATATGGTGATACCTCGTCTTTGAAGCGCACCGAAAAACCGGCTTTTTGCGCGTCAAAGGAATAGGAAATCTGCGGCGCAAGAAATGTCTGGCAGAAAAAGGCAAGCAATAAGGCCGCAAAGAGACGGCATAAATTTCTTCCGGTCAGACTGAACAGCTTGAACATGGTTCACCCCCAACTTTTTAAAGTCTGCGCGCGAAGCGAAAAGTTCTACAATCCGTTTGAGTACGCGGAGCGCTACACTGCCGCTGGAGTTTCCCGAAGGGCTCGCTCTAGTTCCTCATCTCTGTTGTAGATGTCGGGTCTGAATTGAGCCACTCCGTTTTCATCGACCCACGCGGTCCAATAAAATATCCGCACGGGAATTGGCTGAGGTATTCTGACAACTTTTTCAGTTCTGTTTTCGGTTTCGGCTTCGATCCGTTCCCGATTCCATTCAGTGCCTTGCAACAGGTATTCCGCCAACTCTAGTGGCTTTTCCACGCGAATACAGCCGTGGCTGAAGGCCCTGGCGGTTTTTTGGAAAAGATTGCGGGATGGTGTGTCATGGAGATAGACATGAAATTTATTGGGGAACATAAATTTGACGCGCCCCAATGAATTTTCCGGACCGGGGTCTTGTCTGAACCGGTAAGGAAACCCCCGATATGAGACTGTCTGCCAGTCTATGGCCGATGGGTCGACTTCCCTCAAGTCGGCGCCCCATCCGGAAATAATTTTTAAATTGTTTTCTCTGAGGTAGTTTGGATTTTTACGGGTTTTGGGAATGGTTTCCTTGCTGGCGATACCGGGCGGCACATTCCAATAGGGATTGAAGACTAGGTAGGTCATGGTCGCGGAAAACACCGGAGTGCTCCAGAACGGTTTACCCACCACCACCCGCATGCCCAAGACTTCCTCGCCGCGGTCCATGACTTTTAACGATTGGTCGGCGATGTTGACCATAATGTACCGGGTTCCCATGTCGTGCGGAAGCCAACGCCATCGTTCCATATTCACCACGAGTTGTTGAACGCGCTCCACGGCGGTTATATTCATGGCCTCAAGTGTTTTAGCGCCGACCACGCCATCGTCATCGAGGCCGTGCCGCTTTTGAAACGCTTTCACCGCCGTTTCCACTTTTTCGTCGAACAAGGGGCCGCCCATGTCCTCGGAGGGCGGCAGGTCGCCTTCGGCGCGAAGTCGAAGACGCAAAAGGGTGATCCGGTCGGAAACCATGTCCTTTTTCAGGCTTGGTCCTTCAGGGACCGCGGGCCATCCGCCGTTATCCGCGATTTGGCGATACCGCGACAGCGCGTCCCGCAACTTGGCGTAGGCTGAATAACGGGGAACCAGGCCATTCAGGGTGTCCGCGACGCTATTCTGCTCCAACGCCGCTCGTAATGTATCGGGAAGATCGGCGTGTTTGCGGTAGTTGAACCAGGTGGATTTCAGCGACATGGGGTCGACGCGGCCGTTCATGAGATGATCGCCGTACACGAGAAAGGAGTCGGTCAGCAGGAAATCCAGGTCGGCGACGAGTTTCGGGTCCGACCACAACCCTTTTTCTTTGAGAAACCGCGCGATCGACAGCAAATCCTCGATCTTGGACAAATGATAATCGTCGGGGTTGAGACCTTCCGAAGAAGCCTGGCTTATCGTTGTAATCAGGGTGTCGACTTGAGGGCTGAGCCCGGTTTCGGTGACCCAGGCCGGACGATAGTCCCGGGTGCGGTAAAAGAGGGGGAGCGCTTTGGACGCGTAGCATCGTTCCTGCCCGATATAGTACGCCGGGCAGGTCTGGGAAACCTCCAGTTGGCTTTTGAGATGCTCAGTGACTAAATCGCGCGTGGGTTCGGCGAACGAGAGTCCGGCGAAACCCGCGAAGAACAGAGTTATATACAGAAGTAGGACCTGCGGGCGTCCCACCCGTCACCCCCGCTTTAAGTTCACATCGTACAAGCCTTTTAGTGTCTATAACACAATTCGGCTATAAGTATTAACGCCATGCCACCTTACTAAGATGACGCCGAAAAGGCAAATAAAATTGATCGCCGCAGGATAAAATAACTCCCCACGCGCGATCTCAACTTTCCCTCTCCACGGCGCCAATCAGCGGCAATTCCTTGTCTACCCTGAAAAAAACCAGATGTTTGACCCCTTCCAATTCTTCCCGATCCGGGGAGTAACATTTTCGTCTGATTTTATGGAGTAGCTCTGTCTCGGTTTCCTCGCCCGTTTTGGTCAACATCAGACGGGCGCCCTTGTACCCCGGGCCTTTCTCCATAAATAAGAAAGACGCGTGCGGGTTGGACTGCAAGTTGGCGTGAGTCAGCTTGTCGGGCATTATGAACGCGATAGTCCCGTCTTCCATGCAATGGGGTCGCGCATAAAGAGCGGAATCCACACGCCCATCTTTATCGGCGGTGGAAAGCACTCCAACGCCCTTCTGATTTTCAAAATAGTCTTTCAGGTTCATTGGCGTCCTCCACATTCTCGTCAGCGCTCCAGGCGCGCGAACGGTCAGAAATAGCGTTCATTACTCAATCCCTGATAGTAATGAAAACTAATAACCGTCAGGGAGGACGTCAAGAAATTAACGGTCTGCGCGGAGCGGACGCCCCTTTGAACGACAAACCCAAGGCGTTATATAGCGCCGCCTTGAAGGATGACGCGTAGTTGCGCCAGCCTGCCAGGACAATGAAACGACGCTGATCTATTCAGCGTAAGACATATGTTGTGAATAAGCGTTCAAAGGATTGCGTCGTTTTTGGAAACGCGGCGCCACGGATTCATAGTTATGCAGCAATTCAGCGTTTCGCCGCCAGTCATCCTCGGTCTCATCCTTCCATGTGGGTATGAGATCGCAGCCGATCCACCATCGGGTTTTATGCTCGTGGCATATAAACCAATGAGTCTTGCCGACGTTCAGATGACCGTCATTGCCCCCGCATATAGGACAGCCTCCGTAGAGGAAATTATCCATGCCCCCCCCTTGTGTGACAGGAACTTACAATCCGCTAAGCACAGCAACCCTTATGCCAAGAACATTGAGCGGGGTAACAAACTGGATTAATGACCTTTTTACAACCCGCGATGAAGCCGCTGTTGAAGGGTCGCGTACAAATTTTTGTACCGTTTTGGTCCTTGATGATACGAAGCATGTTGATATTATTATGGAATTACGTATCAGGGGGCGCCGGAAAATGGGGAAAAGACCCTTCATACGGACTCAATTGCCTGATCTCAATAGTATAATCGTGATCGGATCAGTCTGGAAACCTCGCGGGTGGTTCAAATTTTTGTTCCTGATAGGGTCTCATCCGATTCATCCGGTGTAAGGGCGCCTGGATTGGATCATTTCGCGCGCCGCCGAATGACGATGATGGGTTGATTACGTTGCGTCTCGTGGTATTATTATATTAAGCGGATTCGCCCATATTAGTGTTGAAAGGCAATGTTTTTGTGCATAATCAGGAAGCTCTCGTTGCGTACGATTATTTTCTGGCGCCGGGCTATATTTACGTAACCGCCCGGCCTACCAACATATCCGCGGTTCTTGGCTCGTGCGTCGCGGTATGTGTCTATGATCGCAAGCGAAAACTGGCCGGCATGAATCACTTCCAGTATCCCGTAGCCCCCGATAAAACCCAGGCCACCGCGCGGTATGGCGATGTGTCCACAAGAACGCTCATCAGAATGATGATCGAGGACGGTTCCAAGCTCCGACATCTGGAGGCCCAAATCTTTGGCGGAGCGCACAATGCGGAAATTTCCCGTAAAAATATCGGGCGGGAAAACATCATGATCGCCAGACAGTCGCTGGCCAAGGAACGGGTCAAAGTGGTTTCCGAGGATATTGGCGGAGAGAAAGGCCGGAAAATCGTCTTCCAGACCGGCGTCAATCAGGTCGCGGTCATTAAGGTCGACCGAATCCGCCGTGGAGATTGGTATCCGTACGAAGACGAGCGGTAGCCGCTTGTTCCGGAGTAAAAGACGGTAACGCGACGCTCAGGACTGTCCTCCATTTCTTCCGCCAAACGCTCCCGTGAATAAAACCTCCACGGCCGACGCTTATTGCAGAATCCCGGGCGCGACTCCGCAGTGTATGGTAACCGGTTTTCATAGCCCGCATTTTCTGGTAACTGTCAGGACGTGAAACTCGCGTTCATCCGCCATCTGCATCCGTTACGAATCGATCCCGACCGGGCCCGATTCTCTTATACCTTTTGTCTGGGCGGCGCCTCACTTTTTTTCTTTTCTATCCTCATCCTCACCGGAGGGCTTCTGCTTTTCTACTATGTTCCCGCGCTTGATCTGGTGGGCGCCAGCATGATGGATATAACCTACGCGGCCCCTTTCGGAAGGTTTATCCGCAATATGCATTACTGGGCCGGACAGGCCATGGTGTTGTGTCTGCTGTTGCATATGGCGCGGGTTGTAGTCACCGGGAGCTACGCGCCGCCCCGGCGGCTCAACTGGCTGGTAGGCTTGGCGCTGCTGGCGCTCACTGTTCTGGATGACTTCACGGGATATATTCTGCGGTGGGACGCCGTGGGACAGATGGCGGCGACAGTGGCCCTCAACATCGTCGATCATATTCCTCTGGTGGGCGGCGTTCTGAAAAAGTTTATAGCGGGCGGCGCGCCTCTGAGCCAGACGGCGTTGCTGCGGTACTACATATTTCATTCATTTCTGCTCCCCGGCGCGCTTCTCGTAGGGATCATGTATCATTTCTGGCGCGTCCGTGAAGACGGCCGCATGCGCCCCCTCTGAGCCGGTCAGTGGCGCCGTCAAGCCGTGGACAGCCCGCGGGTGACCGCCACGCTTTTTACCAGCGCGAATACCCTCATACCGGGTTTGAGACCAAGTTCCTGTTTGGCGCGAAGGGTGATTCTGGACATGAGCGGGCTCCCGATGTTTATTCGAACATCCACCAGCGAGCCGTTGCCCATGGCGATATTCTCGATGGTTCCCGGAAAGATATTTTGCACACTGATATTTTGCGGCGGTGTCAGGGCAATGGCCACGTTCCGCGCCTGAATCCTCACCCGCGCCTGCGCGCCGGGAGGAGAATCGAAAAGGGGCACGGTCAAGGTTCCTCCGGTAAATCGGAGGCGCGTCAGTCCGGAGGCTGTGTCATGGGATTCCACGCGGGTAGACATCACCACGCCGTAATCCTCGTAACCGGTTAAACGCTGGATATCGACGCGGCTCATGAGTTCTTCAATGTGACCCGCGGCGACCACATGGCCTGAATCAAGAGCCACCATGGAATCGGCCAGATTGAGTATCTCTTCCATGGAGTGGCTGACATACAGGATGGGAATGGCGAATTCCTGCGACAGGCGCGATATAAAGGGGTACACTTCCATTTTGCGCGCCCAGTCAAGAGACGCCAGCGGCTCATCCATGAGCAGCAGCGAAGGGCTCGTCAGAAGCGCCCGCCCGATGGCCACGCGTTGCTTTTCGCCGCCGGACAGCCCTGAAGGCCTGCGGCGAAGCAGGCTCTCAATACCGAGCAATTCAACCACCTGATCGAACTTTACAAACCGCTTGGATGGCGGCGTCATGCGCATACCGTAGGTGAGGTTGGATCGTACGGACAGGTGAGGAAACAGCCGACCGTCCTGAAAAATGTATCCAACGCGGCGTTTTTCCGGCGGGACGTCTATTCGTCTTTGGGAATCGAACAGGCAGACTTCATTGACGATGACGCGCCCTTCATCCGGACGGATGAGGCCGGCCACTATGTTGATGATGGACGTTTTGCCGGCGCCCGATCGTCCGAACAAGGCTGTGACCCTCACATCCTGGACCGCGAAGGCCGCGTCCAGCGTGAAAGCGCCCTGACGTCGCTTGATACGGATATCGAGCATCGGTCAGGCCTCCAACCGGGCGCTCAGGCGTCTCGATAGTATTTCGGAAGCCACCAAAGCCGCCAGGGCGATTCCAATGGAAATAATACAGAGCCGCATTGCGCCCCATTCTCCGCCGGGTACCTGGGTAAGGGTGTAAAGGGCCAGGGGAAGTGTCTGGGTTTCGCCCTGGATATTGGACACGAACGTAATGGTGGCGCCGAATTCGCCCAGACTGCGGGCGAACGCCAGGATCACGCCGGCGATGATCCCCGGCGCGATCAAAGGCAAGGTCACGGTGAAAAATACTCTGAGCGGTCCGGCGCCGAGTGTGCGCGCGGCCGATTCCAATCCCCGGTCCACCGCCTCGATGGAAAGCCTGACCGCCCGCACCAGTAGAGGAAAAGACATGACCGCCGCGGCCAGCGCCGCGCCTTTCCAGTTAAAGGCGAACGTAATGCCCAGATAGTGGTCCAGAAAGGCGCCCACTACTCCTTTGTGGCCTAATACGACCAGCAGCAGATAACCGATCACAACAGGCGGTAAAGCCAGAGGCAGATGAACAAGACTGTCCACCAGGGATTTGCCGGGAAATCTCAGGCGCGCCAACACCCAGGCGATCAGGATTCCAAACGGCAGGCTTCCCACGACAGCCCAGCCCGAAACCCACAGGCTCAGGCGTAAGGCCTCTATTTCAAAAGGTTTTAACTCGAACAAGCTCATCAAGGCATGCTGAAACCGTATTTCTTAAAAACAGTTCCGGCCTCGGATCCTTTCAGGAATTCAAGAAAGCTACGAGCTTCCGGCGTGTCCTTGCCCGCAACCAAAGCGGCGGGATAGACGATCGGCGGATGGCTGTCTTTGGGGAACGTTCCAACCACTTTAATCTTATCGCTGATGGCCGCGTCAGTGGCGTAAACCACGCCCAGAGGCGCTTCCCCCCGCTCCACCAGGGCCAACGCCGCCCTGACATCCTTGGCCCGGGCGACCTTGCTCTTAACGCTTTCCCAAACCCCCAGGTTTTCGAGCGCCTGCTTGCCGTATATGCCCGCGGGCACGTGATCGGGGTCCCCCATGACCAGTTTGCCGTCAGCCAGCGCGTTGGCGAGATCGAATCCGGGAGCGATAACCACGCTTATAGTACTATCGGCCGGAGCAATCAAAACAATTTGGTTGCCCAACAGGTCGAAGCGGCTGGAGGGGACGATAAGCCCGTTTTTTTCCAGATAGTCCATCCACTTCTCATTGGCTGAAATATAGACCTCGGCCGGAGCGCCGTTTTCTATCTGCTTGGCCAATGTAGATGACGACGCGAAAGAAGTCACTACCCGGACTTTATTCTTATCCGTAAACAACTTGCCAATATCGTTAATGGCGTTGGTGGTTGACGCGGCGGCGAAAACGGTCACCGAATCGGCCGCGCTCGCCGGTGTGAGAAGCACAAAACAAAGAATCAGCGCGAAAACCATTAAAACAATACGTCCGGTTGTATTCATAATCTACCACTCCTTTTCATTTAGCGGCGTTTACTCGTGAACTGGGATCGTACTCTCCATTGCTGGCGAAACTATGAGGTTTGGATATTGGGGTTGATTTTTCCGTGGACCGCCCCGTAAAATGCTATCTATAAACGACAAAAAAACCTGCAAAAATATAACCGTAGTTATTGGCACGTCAATATTATATTTTTAAACTACGTCAGAAGTCCAGAGTTCTATGAGTAGCCAAGGGAGAGGAGCGGGCGTTCGGACCCGTTTGAAACGCGGTTCTTCGAGGATTTAGCCCGGAATCGACTGGTAAGGAAACTTGGGCCGACTAGCGCGGCCCCCGGAGGAGGCCATGAAAACCCGATACGATACGGTGATTTGCCACGTCAAGGCGATCCGGCAATCCAAAAGGCTGTCTCAAGGCCAATTGGCCGATCTGGTCGGCGTCAAGCGGCAGGCGATTTATGATATCGAGTCCGGCAAGTATGTGCCCAACACGGTTCTGGCTTTGCGAATGGCGAAGTACCTGGGCTGCAGGGTCGAGGACCTGTTTCGCGAAGAGCTTGTTGACGACGAGCAACCGGTAAATGTCGTTGAACCGGCGGAGGGGCAAAGCTGTCGCGTCATGGTGGCCAAAGTGCGCGGGCGCCTGATCGGGTATCCCCTGACGGGCAAACGATCCCTCAATGACGGTTTCCGGCCCGCAGACGGCTTGCTCCAGGCGGACGGCGATAAGGTTCGCCTGTTTGGCGCGGGAGAGAATCTTGACCATTCAATCATAATGCTGGGGTGTGACCCCGCGCTTTCCATTCTGGCGGCGCACGTTTCGCGCAGCGCCCCGGAGATTCGGATAAATTGCCGCTTCGCGTCAAGCGAACGCGCCCTGGAGGGGCTTGCGGCGGGTCACGCTCATTTGGGCGGAGCCCATCTGCACAATACCGAAACGGCCGAAGCCAACGTTTTATTGGCCCGCCGCCTGCTCGGCAATGCAAAGGCGACTCTAATCGCGTTTTCACGCATGGAAGAGGGGCTAATGGTCGCGCCCGGCAATCCTCTCCGCATTCGGACGGTCACGGACCTGGCGGGCGGCGACGTGCGGTTGATCAACCGGGAACCCGGGGCGGCCTTGCGGGCTCTGCTGGATGACTATTTGCGCCGGATGGGGATTGCCCCGGGCGCCATTAAGGGCTACGAGCACGAAGTTAAGGGCCATCTGGAAGGCGCCCAGATGGTGGCGTACGGTTTCGCGGACGCGGCTCTGGGACTGCGCGCCGTGGCTGAAGCGAACGGACTGGATTTCACGCCCATTGAAGCGGTCCGTTTCGATCTTGTTATTCCGGATGATCTGATCGACCATCCGGCGGTAAAAGTTGTTGTGGATACTCTGCAGACCAGAAAGCTGCGTGAAGAACTGAGAGCTTTTCCCGGGTATGAATCTTCCCAAACCGGTTCCGTAATAGCCGAACTATAGACGTATGCGCCTTCATGTCGTTTCCGGCGGGGGCAATGGAGCGCGCGCATGCGGAAGCGATCGCCGCGCGTAAGCGACAGCTCCCGCATGCGGCGCCAGGCGGTAAGGGCTTCGCCGATCACGGCGTCACGGCGTAACCGGCGGTCCGCGGGATATGGTCATCACATGGGGCCCCCCTCGACCGAGGGGGGCGTTTTTTCAGCGCTTTCCAGATGTCACGCGTGGGCAGGAGCTTAACGCCCGGCGCGATCCACCAACTTATAATAATCGCGTCCCTCATAACAGGGGCGACACAGGACCATGTCGTTGGCGGTGATTTCTCTCCAGTCTTTGACGGTTTCACCGCATTTATCACACACAATCTCATCGAGCGGATCACCCGGAAGATCTTCAGGGCGCAGAACCACGGATACCTCCCTGATGTGTAACAATTCATCCTCTGTCAGGGATCGAAGCGCTTCCAACTGAGCCGTCCAATCATCCAGTCCCGCAAAACGCGTTTCGGCCAATTCATCACTTATTTTACGGGATTCGGACCGTACGTTTACTCGTACGGCCTTATCGGTTCTCAGGTTGACAAACGTCGCGGCCATCTTGCCGTAATCGAACATTTTTAGATTTCTCCTGCCCGGCCGGCGTCCGGTAACGGCAATAATGGCGTCCGCGGCGCAACGGTCGGTTTCCACGAAGACGATCAAGTCCGGGCTGTCCGATCCTTTCGGGTCCTTTATCCCGATTTCCCTCAATCCGGCGATGGCCATCCTGACACCGATAATCTGTCCGCCGCATAGATGCCCGTGAAAGGCCGCGGCCTCTTCAAGCAGAGTTTCAAAGTCCGCGCGGGCAAAGTCCATTTGTTCCTCCGGAACCACAGCGCGATGGAGTTACGGGGTTATGATATTCAGGGGGCCAGGAGAGAATATGCGCCGGCCGTTTATTTCCCGTTGCGTTAATAATACTGATCTTTTTCAGGAGGCCGTCGTTGAACAGCGAAAGCGCGTCTCCACCCTGCGCGATGGTGTTCAGGCATTCGTCGGCGTCGGTCACAACCGCGCAGCCGAGAGCTCCCACATCCCTGGCAAAAAAAGCGTCGGGTATGAGACTGGCGGTGGGACCGACCACGACGACCGTCGCTCCGGCCGGAACCAGTTCCAACAACCCGTCTATGGTGTCGTTGGCGACGGTGGCACCGGTTATGATGATCGCGTCGGAATCCTCGAAAGCCTCCTGCGCCTTATCTGCGGGAACATAGTAAGAAAGCTCGTCCTCCCGTAGCGCCTCTTTTCTCTTTTCCACCACATGGAGCCGGATACCGTCCATAACCTTCAACCTGTCCAGAAAGGTTTTGAAGGCCCCGACCATGCTCATGCGCTTAATCGATGAAAAATCGAGAAGGTCGATGGTGTCGACATCGGGGATCAATTTGTACGCGCCCTCCAAAAGATGTTGAGCGGAGAGCGCGTTGATAAGCGCCATTTTCACCGCCCTCAGGCGAAATCCGCGCTCGGGGACGTTGAGCAGGTCATACGCTGAAGTTCCCTGAAACGAAGCCCTGCCTCGCCGCGCGCCATTATGGGAATTGCGGCAGCAGGAAGCGCTCATTAGGTCGAGGGGAGTATAGGACACGCCCGCCGAACCGTTGGAAAGTTTGACCCCGGTGAAAAAGACTCCGATGACTACCCTATCCAAGGTAAGATTCCGCAAATCGCCTCCGTAGCGATTGTTAAGAATTGTGATAGTGTCCTCGAAAATCATGACGTTCTCCCCTAATAGCTGTATCTGAGAGTCCCGAAAAAGGTTCGTCCCGGTTCAGGGTAACCTTCATCATATTCGTAATTGGCGTCGAAGACGTTGCTGACGCCGAACTCGGCTATGAGATTCTTAAGAGGCTCCAGAAGCAGCTTGGCGTTGACCACCGTGAAAGAGTCCGCTACCCGCACTCCGTCCGATGAACTGAATCGGCTGGAATTGTATTGCGCGTCCGCAAGAACGCCCACGTATTTGATGGGCTTATACAGCGCGTAGGCGAACACCTTGTGCTTGGGAATGCCGGTAAGGTCATCGCTGTTGGATTTATTTTCAGCTTCCGTCAAGGTGTAATTGGCGCCCACTTCAAGCTGATCGATCAGATGACCGCTGAAGCCCACTTCAATTCCATACAGGTTCACATCGCCTATATTCTGGTTCTGATATACCGTGCTTTCGGGATCGTCCGGATCGGGTACGGTTTTTTGCAGGATATAGTCACTTACATCGTTGTAGTAGAGCGTCGCTTCGGCCTGAAAGTCTCCGAAAAACCGGTGCTTATACCCCACTTCGTAAATATAGGCTACTTCGGCGTCCAGGGACGGATTGGGGAGCGCCGATCCAAAGCGGTAGGAGTACTTGTCTTTTATAGAGGGCAGGCGGGTCTTTCTGGAAATACTGGCGTGCGCTACGCCTTTGTCGTCGAAAACTTTGTAGAAAAGTCCAATCAGGCCGTTGACCGCATAGATGGTGTCCGTGGGGAAATCGCTCAGTTGGCCGTCAATGAGGTCCTGCGCCTTGATCGTCTCCAGCCTGTCGCCGCTTACGCCTGCGATCAGATAGAGATCGGGCGTGAAGTTGATAGTGTCTTCAACGCCAAGGGACATGATCTCATCTTCGAATTTTTGAATAGGATCGCTATTGTCGTGCTCCTCATGGTAGTCTCTTTTGTAGTGAAACGCCGCCTTCAGCGTGTTCCATGAACCGAACGACATCCCCCCTTCCAGCGATCCACCGACCGTATGGTCGTCGTACCAGCTTTTAAAGGCGTATTTTTTGGTCATGGTGTTGTAATGCTCGTCGTCATAGCTGTAGAGAGAATTCTTGAATTTGTCGTAGTAGATTCTGCTTTTTACGTAAGCGCTCTTTCCGATAGCGGTAATTGAGTTGAAATAGAAGCTCTCTTTGTCCCAATAGGGCCACTGCCAGTAACGCACCGTTGTGCTGGGATCGTCGCCGGTGTAAGGCGGAACACCCTTCTGCCCATGCTGATTGATGTAACTGATGGCGTATTCATCCGTCTCGTTGGGCGTGAGTCCGAATTTGACGTTGAATTTACGGTCCCGGTAATAGGAGTTGACCCGTCTCCCTTCGCCTTGCGTCTCGGTGGGTTCGAAATTATCCGACAGATCGAAATACTCGCTGTTAACGTAGGACGCGCCGCCTTGCGCGTACCATTTGTCCTGGTTGGTTCCGAAGTTCCCATAGACATTATAGGTTTCACCGGATCCGTAACCCGCGCCTCCGTCAGCCTCGAATTTATCCACCGGCCTTCGGGAAATCATGTTGATGGCTCCGCCCATGGTATTGGGGCCGTAGAGCACGGACGTGAATCCCTTGGAAACGTCGATTTTGGAAAGGTCGAACGTGGTAAAACGACCCAGGTCGGGATATCCGTCATACGGCACGTAAATGGGTATTCCGTCCTGGAAAATCGGAACGTGTTTGATATCCAGGCCTCTTATATAGACCGTGGCTTCGTTTCGCGCTCCGAATGAATCGATGGTGACACCCGGAAGGAGATTGACGGCGTCGGCGACATTATTGGTATTGAACAGCCGCATCTCATCGTTAGTTACGGACTCGACGGTCGCGTTTTTATCCGCTTCGGATTTTTCCACAACTTCAATTTCCCCGAGCGTAAAAACGTCGCTCTGGGATGTCTTGTCGCTGGTGGACGTTTGATCTTCCGCCCATGAGTTTACAGCCACACAGGGCGCCAGTGTTCCGATTACCAAAAGAAAACCCAAAAAAAACCGCGCAACATGGTTAAGTTTCATTACTCTCCCCCTTTTCTCCTGTTCAGTTTCTCATGTCAAAACGACTCCTGTTCCGCGTCCGGGGGACCCGGTAAGTCAGCGCCGTTGTCCGGGGCCAACAAATGAATTAGTGAATGCAACTTCATTCTGGTACATAGCTTGTAATGTTAAAAACGTCAAGAATTATGTTATAAAATACATAAGGATCGGCTGTGATGGTCAAAGCAGGGTTTTTGGCAATGCGGGCGCGACACTATGACTGGTATAAACTACACGGCGCTCAAGAAGTTGAGGCTTGATTGAAACGCGCTCCGGTGGGTACGATCTCCGTGGGCTGCGCTACGGTCTTGCAAACAGGCCTTTTTTGGGTAAGACTCGGCTCTGTTCATCGTCTGTTTAAATATTGACGTAAGCGGAAGCTGCGCAAATCGGGTTTTGTGAGGCGTGTCAAAAGCATGAGCGAGAAGAATCCGGCGGTTACCATAGCCGTTCCTTCCTACAATCACGGCCGCTATGTAGGCCAGGCCATCCGGAGCTTATTCGAACAGAGCTATCGTGATTTTGAGATCGTTATCATAGATGACGGTTCCCCGGATAACTCATTGGAAGTCATACAGCGGAGGCTGCGGGAAAACCCCGGAGTGAGCGTCAGGTTCGAGACTCAGGAGAACAGGGGTTTATCCGTCACCTTAAACCGCGCGCTGACCATGGCTCGTGGCGAATATTTCGGCTTTTTGCCGTCCGACGATTTCTTTCATCCGAGAAAACTCGAACAGCAAATGAGGCTGCTTCGGAAACACCCTTCGCTTGCAGGCTGTTTCACCTGGCAGGAGGTGGTGGACGCTCAGGGAAACCCCACTACCGATCAGGCCATCCTGGATTGGTTCGACCTGAACTATGTAACGTCATTCAACTTTTTTCCCCTTTTGCTTGAGCGTAATTTTCTGGTCACGCCATCGGCCCTCATGCGTACCAAGCTCATCATCGATTCGGGAGGGTTCGATGAGTCACTGGTATATCTTCAGGACCATGACCTGTGGCTCCGGCTGTTGAGCGCTCATGAGGCGGTTGTGCTGCACGAAAGGCTGCTTTACTACCGCTGGCACGGAGAGAATCTCACCGCGTCGGAAACCCCAAGATCGCGGGAAGAAAAGCGTTACCTGCTGCAAAAGTTCGTTCGCTCCTCGCGGCCGGGTTCGAGACGGGTTCTCGAAAATCGTGATCGCATGCGGTCCCATCTGGCCGCCAGCCGCGTGGACAGTGTGGAAGAGCTGCTCGCCGAATTCGACCGCTTCACCGACCCCGGCAGGACAGAGCCTGTGTCCGATATCCCCGTTTGCGCCCCGCTGGCGGAAGAGGCGCCGCTCAGGGAACAATTGAAGCTGGTGGAAGAACAGGCCGCGGACGCGCGAAAGGAACTGAACCGCCTGACGTATGAACTGAAGGAAACAGGGCGGCGGCGCAAGGAGCTTGAAGCCGAGGGGACGCGCCTGCGGGATGAGAACGAGACGCTGCAAAGCCTCGTCGCGCAGGAACGCCAGGCCAGGGAAGAAAACGCGCAACTTATTTCCACTGTACATACGCTTAGAGGCTCCCGAAGCTATAAGCTGATTCGTCTGGCCCAAATCTTCCGGCACGGTGTCCTCACGCTCGACCCTGCGCGCTGGCGAGGATTCCTCAGTTGGTTTCGCGCGCGTATGGCGGGCGGACACGAGCCGTTCGTTTTGCGTCCCGATCCATTGGCCGTTATTGAACGGATGAGCGCCAATCCCGCGACAGCCGCTCCAGCCCCCCTCCCGGCCCCGATCATTAGGATAGAAGGGGAAACGCGACCAACCTCCGCGCAGGCCGCGGACAGCGCCGCGTTTTGGCTCATGGAGCGCGCGCTGCCGTTGGTATCGGTACTGCTCCCCGTTTACAATCAGGCCGATCTGCTGAGCGGCGCTATTGAATCGGTATTGGCGCAGGATTATCCAAATATCGAACTGATCGTGCTGGATGACGGTTCCACCGACGATATAGAACCGGTGCTATCCCATTACGCCGCCTATCCATGCGTGCGCGTGTACCGGCAGCAAAACCAGGGACTGCCGTGCGCGCTGACTCAGCTTCATGGTTTGTATCGCGGGGAATTCGTAACCTGGACGTCAGCCGACAACGTTCTTGAGCCCCCTATGGTCAGCGCTCTGCTCCGCACGCTCGTCGCAAATCCCGAGGCTGTCATGGCCTACGGAGATACCGCGCTGATCGACGACAAGGGCGGCCCCTATCTCAAAGGCGATTATCGCAGGCAAAACGTGGATCGGGTCAGTCCCGATGTCATGCGTCTGCACCGGGATGACGACTATTTGGGGGCGGAGCCCGACAACTATATAAACGCCGCTTTCCTGTATCGTCGCAAGGCCTCGAAAGCCCTTGGCGATACCTATGATAGCAGGCTGCCCGGCCTGGAGGATTACGATTTCTGGCTGCGCATGAGAAAAGCCGGACCATTAAAGCACGCCCGCAACCGGGAGGCGATTTACCGGTATCGCGTTCACGAAAACACCATCAGCCAGCGATTGTTTGACCAAGAGGGCGCCGCGCACAACGAGCGCACGTTTATCCTCATGGAAGCCGAAACAAGCCGTGAGGGGTTGGCTAACCGACGTTGGAGCGCGCGCTTTCATCCCGACCTGGCTGATGAAGACAGAAAGGCCATCGCAAAAGCCTGCCAAACCCTTCCGATGGACCTGATCGAGGATTCTTCGGGGCGGGAGGCTAAACTGTTGACGCTGGCGCCTGAGAATTGGTCCGGAGACTCATACGCTTCAGGTCCAGGCGCGATAGCGCTCGTGTCCTCCAATGACTATGAGCTGGCCTTGTACGAAAGCGGGGTGCTTAAGCGGACCGGCCTTCGCGTTCCCCGCGGGATCTCGGTTTCGCCGCTGGCGAGAAAGGCCCGCCAATGGGTTCCGTCGGCCGAGCAGTCGATGGCTCAAGAGGCGAAGGGACGCCCTGTCGTGGGCGTTCACCTTCCGGGCTGGATAACCGAGCTTGACGCCTCGCGCTTGGAAACCGTCATGAAAAGTCTTCCCCAGCTCTTTTTCATGTGGCTGGCGGAGTCGGAGGCGGCCGCGCAACCGTTGCGGAACCTTGCGTCCGGTACGGGCAACATGGGCTTCGCCGGTGTGAAACCTTTCGGACAGGCCTACCAGTCCTACGCCGCCTGGGATGTCGTGTGGTCGCCGCCCCTTACCATGGATAAGGCCGCGCGCGCGCGGACCGTGCGTATGAATAAAACGCTGGCCTTCTCCATAGCTCGCTGGCTTTTCTATACGGACACGCCTGACCTGGATGAGTGGAGTCCTTTCGCTATCCCTTGGTTTCCCGAAGAAGAGGGGTATCCGGAATTGCTTAGCTCAGCGGACCGCGCGCTCGATAGTGAGGTCCTGGACCGTTACATCGAACACTGGTCGCCCCCGGGACGCATGAAAGAAACCCTCGGTTACGCTGAAGCGCTCATGCAGGATAGGACGCCGAGCGCGATTGACAGGCTTGGCTCGGTTCAAAACGCGGGAACCGAACGCGGAGGACAAGCCACGGCGCGGCCGTGGCCTGGTAATTCTGAAAGCAAAATTGGGGGCGCGATTCTACTCCAGGTGGAAACCCTCGGTCATGGCGGCATGGAGCACTTTGTCGCGCATTTGGCGCAGACGCTTCACGAACGCGGCAGGGACGTGGCGGTTTTGTGCGCCCGCGCCGCAGGTCCGATGGCGGGCGAGATCGAACGAAAAGGAATCCCCGTTTATTACGCGGAAGGCGATCTGAAAAGATATCGCTCCATAGTGCGGGAAGTCGCTCCGGTCGTCCTGAACACGCAGTATTCGCCTTTTGGGCTGGATGAGGCTTCGAGACTGGGCGTTCCCCTGGTGGCCACCATACAGAACATGTATGTATGGTACGGCGAAGAGGATTGGGAAAAGGAGCGGGAAGCGTATCGCGCGGTGGACCATTACATCGCCGTGAGCGCCATGGCGCGTGACTATTATTGCCGGCGCATGGGGGAGGCGTACCGTGATTCCTTCAGCGTGGCGCCCAATTGCTACGATCCCGATCACGAAGTGCGGATTAGCAGGGAAACGGCGCGCAAACGGATAGGGTTGGCGGACGATGATTTCCTTATTCTGTGTCTGGCCACCTATGATGGCCGCAAGAACCAACTTGGTCTGCTGTCGGCGTTTGATCGGGCCGCGGAGCGGGAGGCTGATCTCAGACTGTTATGCGCCGGGCCGGTGGGCAGCGCCGATTATTTTCAAATGACGCGGGATCTGAAAGACCGCTTACGATCCGGAGGCAGAATTGAACTGAGGGAATTTGAAAAGAACGTGGACACGCTGCTGGCTGCGGCGGATGTTCATGTCACCCCCTCATATTTTGAGGGATGGAGTTTATCCGCCACGGAAGCGCTCCATGCGGGGTTACCTCTCATCCATACCTTGTGCGGGAGCGCTTTGGAATTATGCGGCTCGACAGGGGAACGGGGAATTGTGATCGACAATCCCGGCGGGGACCCCATTGCTATGGATCAGCCCACCTTATATCGTCTGATATATGAAGCGGAGCCACCGAATACGGATGAGCTGGCGCGGGCCATGCTGGAAATGCGACGGCGCCGCGACGAGTGGCTTGGGCGCCGAAGAAGTCTGTCAAACTATTGTCGCCGGCTCTTTTCCGCGCATGCGGTTACCGCAGTCTATGAACAGGTATTCGCCTCGGTGATTCGGTGTAAAAACCGCGTCTGAAAACCTGTTTTCAAAGGTCCGGACAGCCACTTTGCGGCATGGGCGTCCGGCGCCGGTATGGAATTCCTAACGAATAGCGCCCGCTTTTTCCAGCGCCTTCACCATCTCCACATTTTTTTGACCTTTTGCAAAATGCAGGGCGGTATAACTTTTTAGGCTGATTTTATTGGGGTCGGCGCCTCTGGCCAACAAGAGTTTAACCATTTCAAGATCGCCGAGAGCCGCGGCCGAAATGAGAGCCGAAACTTCATCCTTGGTCGCGTCATTGGGGTTGGCTCCGTGATCGAGCAGGAGTTTCGCTATGTCTACATTTTTGTGCATGACGGCGAACAGGAGCGGCGTGACGCCTCCGCTGAATTTGCTGTTTATATCAGCGCCCTTTTCCAGCAGCAACGAGACGATATCGGTATGGCCGCCGGTGACAGCGCTCATCAACGCGGTGCCTCCGTTGGATGTCTTGGCGTTAACGTCAGCCCCATTTTCCAAAAGAGCCTTGACCACGTCGGGATTGCCCCTGTAAGCGGCTTCCATGAGCAAAGTTTGACCGGATTCGAGAGTTGTATTGGGATTCAACCCGGCTCGGAGGGCGTTTCTGACGAACTCTGCGTCTCCACTTTTAACCGCATTGACGAGCGCGTTTTCAGTGTACGCCTGTTTGGACTGCTCGGTTGTTTTCTTTTGACCGGCTGATTGGCAGCCTGATACGAACATGAGCAGAATAAACATCAAAAACAATCGTGATCCGGTTAGTCGGTAATTCACTTCGCCTTCCCCTTTTAGTAGTTAGTGCGTATGGCTCTGAAAATAAAGGTCTATTTCAGAACAGATTGTACATCTCAGGTTGGCTTTCTCAAATCTTTAGGAGGTTGTCAAGCCGGTGTGGCTGGAGAGTCGGCGAAGTCGCGCCTGCATATCGAGGCGTTTGCTGAAATCCTTTGGCGTGAGCGAGTTCCACGCCGGAAATTGGTTTTTTGCGCTGAGTAACGGCATAGGGAATTGCTGGCGTAATGATTCTAAAGAGGCCGGGCGCAGAATTTGACGAAAATATATTATCCGTCGGAGCCTGCGGGGGGCGGGAAATTTTTCCGGCTATGAAACCATTGATACATGAAGGATGGTTACGGATTCGCAAGACACAAAGTGGAGGAGTAGGTTCAGGTAAGCCTTGGGAACAAGATCTAAGGATGGGAAGGGTACGAGAAACTTTTTTTTAAAGTTTTCTGGGAGCTTGCCCGATACTATGCATTAGCGACATTAACCGTGGGCGCATGATGAGCCGGTGGAGTCCTCGAAGGGTCTGACTCCCGGTGGCCCGCTGGAATGAAATTCGATCAAGAACGCAAGCCAGTTTGATCCAACAGAGCAGAAACGGGAAAAACAGCGCGAATAATAGTTGGATGTCTCAATTAATAGCAGTACAATATGATTATTGGCATTAAAGTTGCTCATTTAGCGTGGGCTCTTTAACGATAATGCCCGCGCAAAAAGCGGATTTTCAGATAATTTTTTATGTTTGCATGGATTGTGAACAAGGGCTAGAATGAGATGTACTGTGCATTGGAAATTAGAGATAAAAGGGAGCGCACATTTTTCTTGACAAAGACCTTGGCAGTAGCTAATTACTACACTTCGAAATCGAACTTTTTTACTGGAATGGAATATTTAGCTTGACATATGATCATGAAAAGTGTTAGGAATTCAGAAACTTGTTCTGTGACAAGGTAGAAGGCGTATCTACGGCATGAGAACGGCAAGGAAATCCACACCATACGAAGCTGTGGGCCTGATCGCGGTTTTTATCCTGCTATTCGCGCAGGGATGCGCCACTCTCGGGGATAAAAAAAGCGAAGATCACCTGAGAGGACGGGTAGAGGCCTACTGGCAAGCTCGAATGAAGGGTGACATCGAAGGCCAATACCAATTAGAAGAAGTAGCGGCCACGAAAGAAGCAACTCTTTTGCAATATTCGAAAAAAAAGCCAGTAGCCGAAATCCTGGGATATCAAATCGAAGACATTCAAATAAATCCTGAAAAGACCGAAGCGGTGGTGCGGCTTTCAGTGGATTATAAATGGATGCTTGCGGGAATTCCCAGGAAGGAAATTACGAGTTCCTCGACAGAAAATTGGGTATATATGAACGGTGACTGGTATCGGAAGCAACGGAAGATGCTTCAACGCAATAAAAATTAGTGAATGCAACTTCACTTATCTTGGGGTAGTTAAACTAGACATCGGAAGGGGGTGAGGATAAGGAGTTTTGAGAGCCGTTTAGGGTACTATCGAGTTGGGAATAACCAATTTTTTTTAGGAAAGGAAAGGAGAATAGAATGAGGAAGGGTTTTCTAACAGTACTTCTGGCAATGGCAATGGCTTTTGGATTGGCCATGAATGCCGCGGCGATCGATAATATCGCCGAACCAAGTGTGGGATTTGTCGTGCCCTGGGTTTATGGCGACAATACCGAAGGAATTGATACGGTTATCGGTATCCAAAATACACCCGCCGACTTTGTTGCTCACAGAGACGTCGTGTGGACATTCTTCCGCGCCTCTGACAGCGCCCACATTCTTGACAAGGATTTCACCCTGACACCCGGCGAAGTCTTTCTGTTCAGCTGGAATGCTTACAAGGGTTTCAACCTGGACGGCATCAGCGGTTATCTCGTGTTTGCGGATCCTTATCTGGAAACCACCACTCTGACCGCTAACGCTCTTCAGATTCAGGGCTTCGACGCCGCCGCTTACATTCCGGTGCTGCAGCTCCGCGGTGGTTACATTTGGGATCTCAATCTGGACCTCTACAGCTTGGACGGCTGGAACTGCGCCGATCAGGACCTCGTGGATGAGTACTGGAGAGATTATTCAGTGATCAACGCCGGTCTTACCGATCCTTTTGCGGTTTACAGCGGCCAGATCTATGATTACAGGGATGAGATCTTCAACGCCTCCGCCGTGCCTATTGCGCCCTATCAGGTTGCTGAAATCAGGGACAATGGCGGCGATCTGCAGATCTTCGTAAGCCCCAACACCGCCTGGAACGGCATTCAGCCCGGCCAGACAGTTATCCCGCGCTTCACCGGCGGCGAAGGCAGCCCTCTGGATACCACCATCGCCATCTGGAAGCCCGATACAAAGACGGTTGGCGGCACGGTCAACTTCTGGGATACCTCTACCGAACAGAACGTATCTTTGACCTTCGGTTCCAACCACGAATTGGTCCTCTTGTGGCCCTATGACACGACCATTCTGGGTAACCCGAACTTCAACGAAGGCGCCGTCCAGTTCACCAACTGGCCGACTCCTGGTGGTATTGTGTTCTCCTTCGTGAGCGCCAATGAATCCGGAACCTTCGTGACGGAAATCCAGACCCTGATCGCGCCTCACTACTATCCGTACACATACTCCATTCTTGCTACCGATTAATGGGGTTAGGATAAACTAACGACAGGGGGTTGGCTTTGCCAACCCCCTTTTTTTAAGCAAATTCAGCCATGAAAATAATTTTATCCCTGATAATGGTGTTTTTTACGCTCACCGCGTGCGGAGGTATGAGCAATTCCTCTCCGAAAGGCGGTGAAGTCGTGGCTCAATCCAGAGCTGAGAATAAGGACAAGGACGTCTGGCGTCACAAAGTCGGCCCTTATCCGTTTGATCTCGTCGTCGTGGACCTTAATTCCGATAAGCTAAAGGATCTCGTAATAATGAGCCATGGGGACGAACTCCTGGTATATAAAAACCAAGGGCAGAGGAAGTTCGAACTCAAGCAGAGCGTAAAAAGCGTGGGGCATCACCCGAACGGGGTGCGAGTCATCGACGTTAATGGTGACGGTAAACCCGATCAGGCGCTGACGTCCAACGAAGGTCGAAGCAGTTTCCAACGTTATACGATAGACCCTGACGGTTCGTTTTTTCTGGCTGACGAACACCGCGTCGGACTGTCCGTTTACAGTATGGAGGTGGGGGACCTCGATAAAGACGGCCGGATTGACGCGGTTATGGGAACCGGCCCTGGCGGTGAGACGGATCGCGTGGTCATCGTATGGGACGCTCTCGGCGCGCATCCGGACATCCAGGTGATTCGAACAAAATTTTGGCGAACCCTGTTTCCCAAGATCGGCGATGTCAATAATGATGGGGCGCCTGACATCGTTGTCATGAACGCCGACAGCTTCCGGCTGTCTGTTCTGATAAACAAGGGATCGCGCAAATTCCAACAACACGACATTAAAACTCCCGAGGGCGTGGCGCGCGAAGTTGATCTGGTCGATCTCAATTGGGATGGAACCCTGGATTACCTACTTCCATTTGGGGTTGGAAAAAGGGCGCTGATTATCTATAACGATGGCAAAGGTCTGATGAAGAGCAGCGAAGTAATCGACGCTCCGGTTTTTGGCTATCGGTATGGCGACGCGTTTGCCGATGAAGGGAAAGCCCTTCTGGCTCTTGGCGAAGAGGGACGGGTCTTCTTTGCGCTGAAGAAGCGTGGTCAGGATTCCTGGACCATGAAAGAAGTTCCGGCCGGCAGCGTACCTTGGCGCTTTCGCTTCGCTGATTTGGATAACGACGGTAAACTGGATGTCGTTTTTCTCAACAGCGCGAGCGGCGAAGTTCAGATTATTTGGGATATTATGCGCCTGTTTGAACAATGAGAGTTCGTCCGGATTTTGATGAGATTGGCGCACACACCAGAATCGACGCCAGTGTAGAGGTTTTTCGTCAGGGTTCTGCTGAAGAGCGGGGAGTCTATGTGGGCTCCCATTGTATTTTATATCCCCGAAATCGTTTTGTCCTCGGCGATCTTTCCGTGAATACTCAAGCGGATATCCGTATCGAAGATCATGTTCTGATTAACGCGGGAGGGTATTTTTCCGGCGAAGGCGGTCTTTTCATTGGGGAGTATACGCTCATCGGGCCTGGGGTCTTTATCCTGAGCGCGGGACACGAGTTTGACGATCTTGCAACGCCTATCCAACAACAACGTCTTACCTACGGGCGAATCTCTATAGAACGCGATGTGTGGATTGGCGCGAGAGCCATTGTGCTGCAAGGCGTTACTATAGGACAGGGGGCCGTGGTTGCCTCCGGAGCGCTGGTAAGAGAAGACGTACCTTCAGGCGCGGTCGTAGCGGGGCATCCGGCGCGTATAGTGCGGTATCGTGGCCAGAGGAAGAGAAATGGCTTTATGGGGAGGTTTAGAAAGGCATGGGACGCGTTATTAAGAGGATGATGGTATTGTTGACGGCGGTTGGGTTACTCTTTTCAGCAACCGCGTATGCGGGCACAGACTTTAAAGAATCCGAACGTATCGTCGCCCGAGTCGGAGATCTTCAACTGCCGCTCCGCGAACTGAGACTGTACGCGAGAAACCGTCCTGATTTGGCCGTTTATCTATCCATGCCCGACGGCGGAAGAAAAATTGCAGCGACGTGGGTTCAAGAACGGCTGGTGGCGCTGCACGCGCTCAAAGAAGAGGGCAAAGACCCTTATGAAGCGATTGGAAAGCTCACCCAGAACCAAATCACCGAACTGTATATAAAGACAGTTGAAAAAGAGTTGCCTCCAGCTTTGCCGGTGACGGTCGATGACGCAAAAGAGGCTTACGATAATCGGCCGCAGGACTATACGGTTCCCGCGCGGATTCACTTAAAGCAGATGAGCGCTCCCCTGTCCGAAGACACCAAGTCCGCCAATGTCGATGAGTTGCGAAAAGTTCTTGATCAGGCGCGGCGGGAACTCGACAAGGGCGAGGATTTCGACGCCGTATACGCAAAGGCCCGAACTCAAATACCCAAATTGGATGAACACGATTTTGGCTTTATTCCTCTTGATGGCAGCTATGAGGGCGAGGAAGCGGTAAGAAATCTGGAGCAAGGGCAGGCAAGCGTCTACGAAACCGATAAGGCTATAATGCTTTTTTATGTCCTTGTGAAACGTCCCTCTGTTCTTGAACCGTTTGATAGTCTGCAACGGGTAATTATGAATGACTTAAAGAAAAAAAGGGAAGCAGAGCGCTGGAATAAATTTCTTAGGCCTCTGATGAAAGAGTTTAAAGTTGAGATTCTCTTGTAACACTCAATGCGAACATTCGTTTCCTCGATAAGATTAATAGTTAAGAACAGGTATTTAATCGGGGTCTGGGTCTGGAAGGAACTCCGGGGGAAATACGTCGGTTCCGCCGGTGGATGGCTTTGGGCTGTGCTCCTGCCCCTGGCCATGATGGGCACGTACTTTTTTGTGTTTTCCATATTTTTACGAGTCCGTGTCCCTTACGCTCCTGGAGTCAGCGGCTATTTCATGTATCTCATGAGCGCGCTGCTGCCCTGGACGGCGATTGCGGAGACTTTAGGCCGATCAACGAACATCTTTTTCGAACAGGCGGGTCTCGTCCAGAAGGTAGCGTTTCCCCTGGAGGTGCTGCCGGCGTATATTACGGTGGCGGCTCTCTTTCAACCACTGGTGGGAATGCTTCTTTTTGCCGGTATAGCCGCTGTCATTAAGGGACTGAACGTCGCCTGCGTGGCGCTTTGCCCATTGGTCTTGCTGTTTCAGTTCATTTTCACGCTCGGGTTCGCGTACATTCTGTCCGCGCTTTCCGTTTTCCTTCGTGATATTGCGCAGGGAGTTCCCGTTTTCTTGCAGATTTGGTTCTTTGCCAGTCCCATTTTGTATCCCGAATCGGTCGCTCCCGACGCGTTGCAGTGGATAAATAAAGTAAATCCGCTTGCTTTGTTGGCCGATGTCTATCATGGTATTTTTCTTCGTGACGAAATTATGCTGGTCAGCTTGATTTTATTCGCTGTGTGGGCTGTGGTGATTTTTAGTGTCGGCGTTATGGTCTTTACCCACCTCAAAGACAGTGTTTCGGATTTGGTTTGATCGATGTTGGCAGTAGAACTGCAATCGGTTAGCAAAATATACCGCATGTACGCCCACCCCAAGGACCGCCTCAAGGAGCTCCTGTTCCGGTCCAACCATCACGTGCCGTTTGCCGCGCTAAACGAGATCACACTCGGCATAGAACGTGGGGAGACCTTTGGTGTCATAGGCGAAAACGGCGCAGGGAAAAGCACGCTTTTAAAAGCCCTGGCAGGCACCATCACCCCCACCAAAGGCAGCATAACCGTGCGCGGCAGAGTCGCCGCGTTGCTCGAGTTAGGCGCCGGCTTTCACCCGGATTTCACCGGGGAAGAGAACATCTATCTCAACGCGGCTCTTATCGGTTTGACGCGAAAAGAAATCGAAGATCGCTTTGAGGATATCGTCTCATTTGCGGAATTGGGAGATTTTATCTATCGGCCGGTCCGTATTTACTCTTCCGGGATGTACGTCCGTCTGGCTTTCTCCATCGCCACCTCCGTCGATCCCGATATTCTTATCGTGGACGAGGCGCTTTCAGTCGGCGACCAGCATTTCCAGAAAAAGAGCATCGATCGCCTGATGGGTTTTCGCAAAGCCGGAAAGACCATTGTTTTTTGTACGCATAATATGTATCAGATCACCCAACTTTGCCGGCGGGCCATGTGGCTGAAAAATGGCGCCGTCGCGGCCATGGGCGAGGCGGAGAGAGTCGTCGCGGCGTACGAATCCTATCAGGCCAATAAACGTTCCGACTCGGATCAATCGTCGGCGACGCAAAATTCGGATCAATACGGCCGCGATGTTAAGATAACAAACGTAGAGGTTCTTGACGCCGCCGGTAAGCCCACCGACAAGATAAAGACATTCGCAGACCTCTCTGTCCGAATCGGGTTTACCGGTGTCGCGCCAAAGGTAACCTGCCAGGCCTCTGTTATCATAAGCAGATCGGACAGGGTCAATTGTTTTTTGACCGGTACGCATCTTGAGCGCATGAAGCCGTTTGTTATTACCTCCGGCGAAAGCCGGTCCCTGTTGGTCAAATTCCCTTCCATAAAGCTTCTGTCCGGTGAATACACGCTGTGCGTGTATCTTACCGATGAGCATGGCATACGGGTCTTTGATCTGGCGGAATACATTTGTCCTTTTTTCGTATCGTACGGAGGAGGAGAGATGGGCTTGAGTTTCATGGAGCATTCCTGGGAGGAGGAGTTTGAAAGAAAGGAGGATTAAACGCTTCCGGTATGGATTTCTCTATCCTCTTCTGGGAAAGCTGCCTCAAGGTCTGGCTTATGCGCTCGCTGGAGCGGCGCCTGTCCGTTCCTGGCTGGTGGATACGGATGAGTCGGAAGCCATGAAAGACAATCTCCGTCGTGTCCTGGGAGAAGAGCTCGACACCGAGGACATTATTAGAAAGCACTTTGCCATGAGGGCCATGGAGAACCTTGATCCCTACTTTTTGTCCAAGGACCCCGCTGAAATGGATGTGGCAAAATTCATGGAATTTCGCAACATGGAAGTGTTCGAGCGGGCGCACCGGCAGGGAAGGGGAGTCGTTCTGCTTATCGGGCATTACGGCCGTGTTACCATGCCGTTTGTGGGCTTGGGCGCTCTTGGATATACGGTGGGAGGCGTGACCATCGAAATACAAAACAATCCGTATATTGGAGCGAAAGAACGACGGCATATCCAATTTAAATCGGATCTGATCGAAAAGCATTCAAAAGGGGTTTTTGCGCGCGTCGGCAATGTCGCACAACTCAAATCCGTCTACGGTTTACTCAAAGACGGGGGTGTGGCCTACCTGGCCATCGATGTTTTCAACAACGCGCGAGGACCCAAGGCGCCGTTCCTGGGTGGAACAATAACCTTTCCGGCCAGCATACTCAGGCTTTCCTGGCAGAATCGTTCGCCGGTGGTCGGCTGTTTCGCCTATCAGGAGAAGGGGAAGCTGGTGGTCGAGTTCGATTCCGCGCCGGAACCGAGCGGGCCCCATGATTACGAAACACTCCTTCAATATGTGAACATCCTGGAACGCCGGGTGTTGACCAGGCCGCAGGAGTATTGGTTGTGGCCTGTTCTGCAGCACCTCTGGGAGACGGACTGACATGGAGTATCATTACGATCATCCTATCGATCTGAACGATCCCGAGGATCTCTACTCCAAGATCATCAGAATGACCGGGCGGAATAAAGAGGTCTTGGATATAGGATGTGGGTCGGGACAAATAGGAGAGATCCTGACCAGGCAATTCGCATGCAAGGTAACCGGCCTGGAACTGGACGAAGGCGCCTGTTCCATAGCGAAAGATAAATTGTGGAAAGTAGTTACCGGTAACGCCGAGCGTCTGGACCTTGCCGCGCTGTTTCAGGCGGGTTCGATGGACGTGATTTTATGTCTTGATGTGCTGGAACATATGATCGATCCTTGGTCGTTCATGCAACGGGTCAAGCTCTTATTGAGATCCGATGGATATCTTCTGGCCACTATTCCTAACGCGGCGCACGCTTCGGTGGTGTTGGAGTTATTGGCCGGAAAATTTCAGTATCGGGATCTGGGGCTCCTGGATAAGAATCATGTTCGTTTTTTTACGCTCGATTCCGTTGAAGAGCTTTTTATAAGCGCCGGTTACCGCATTGACATCCTCGATAGGAACAAAGTGGATGTCAAATACCTGGAACTCCTTCCCGGCGCGTATGGCCTGCCTCCCGAAATAACCTCGTTTGTCAACGCCCAACCCGAATCCGACACGTATCAATTCATAGTAAAGGCTCGCCCGGCTTAAACCTCGGCCCTGCGCGGGATTTCACGGAATCCCACGCTTACTCCCGCATTTCTGTCATTGCTCGTTCCCGCCGACGCATCCTCTTTTTTCATAATGTAAAATTTCCGGAATTGATAACAACTCCATCGAGTTACCGGTCGAGAAAAATAAAACTACAACCGCTTGCAACGCAGAACGGCGGGCTCTTGAGTTGGATCCGCAGCGCTATGTCAGGAGCGATCGTAGTGATAGTACAATAGTCATATCACTCCATAACAATAAAAATTATTGAATGAATAGTTCGTCTATAATCGCTTTATTATCACACTGATTATCGTAATTAGGCGCGTAATTGTAAGTTAAAGTAATCATATTTAGCATTCAGGTTTCCCAAGAGAACATTATGAAACAAATGGCCATTCATTACGATAGAATTCAGGGTACGTATTGAGAAAAGGAAAACGTCAAGGACACGCGGCCTTTTTGACACGTCTTTTAACAAGAGAAGCAAATCGGCATAGCCATCTTTCCGCCATGCGCTCCTGCGTGCTACTTGGCACGCCTTTTGATCTACTAAAGTGCGCCTCCTTAGCGCTGGGTTCTCAGGGTATAAGGCGGGAGCTAAAAGGACACTGGCTGAGTAGAAGGTAACCTGTTGATTTCATGCTAAGATTATTAGGGCGATATGCGCGCGGCGCCAAAAATGGGACCGCGGTAAGCGGTATGGACCTGAAATGCGCGTTGAAACATGGAAAATTTTGCCGGAATGCCAAGACTGTTTTTAACCCAGCATGAAATTTTTTCCCGGGCGTTAGTGTCAATTTTAGGATTTGGGGGAGATTAATCGATGAACGACCTTAGTATTCAATCGCGTACGGATCATTTTCTGGGCGCCTCAACAGCTCAGAGTAAAACGAGCGGCAATTCATTCAAAAAGCTGATGGATGAAATCGAGGGCAATTCGTCCTCGCGATCGAGCCGTTATGGAGCGGCGCGAGCGGACAGCTCGGCAGAGACGCAGGATGCGCAATCAACGCAGGACGCCACCGCAACCGGCAAAAGGCGCGGATGGGCTTACACGGAAGTGGAAAAGTCGGATTCCGGCGCCAGTGAAGCGGCGGCGACGGAAGAGTCAAGCGAGGCGGCCGCGTCTGAAGAGTCAAGCGAGGGGGCCGCGTCGACAGAGTACTATTTCGAGCCCGGCTTCTTCGAATTTTTGCAGGGGCTTATAGAAGCGGAGAAAAAAGCGGGTTCCGACCCGGAGGTCACCCTGGACGGCGCCTGGCGGTACTATGATTCCGCGGGTAATAAGCTTCCCGAACCGATCCCCCTTGATATTGCCGGACAATGGGAAACAAATCCCGAAACAGGTGAAGAAGAGTGGGTTGGAGGCCCCAATCCCTACACCGCATACTGGCTGGATCAGGCGGAGGAAGGCGACCAGACAAAGGATACCGACGAGACTTCCGAAACCGAAGCAACGGCCGAAACCAAATATCGTTTTGGGCCGCAGTTTTTCGAAACAATCATAGGAATGGTGGCCAAGGAAAAAGAGCAGGGGCGCGATCCCAATGTATCCCTTGATGGCACCTGGCGATATTATGATTCCTATGGTACCCCTCTGCCGACGCCCATTCCCCTGGATATCGAGGGACGCTTTCAATATAATTTTGTCACCGGAGAAATGGAGTGGGTCGGAGGAGAGAACCCCTACGACCTGTATTGGCTGGAGGACGCCGAAACCACCGTAGCGTCGGATACGGAGTCAGCCGGCGACGAATCCACCACCGTGGCGTCGGATAGCCAGCAGACCAGGAGGACCGCAACGGGCGGGGAGAGCGAGGACACGGCGGAAGAGGAACCCGAATATCGCTTTGGGCCGCAGTTTTTCGAAACAATCATAGGAATGGTGGCCAAGGAAAAAGAGCAGGGACGCGATCCCAATGTATCCCTGGATGGCACCTGGCGATATTATGATTCCTATGGAACCCCTTTGCCGACGCCTATTCCCCTGGATATCGAGGGACGTTTTCAATATAATTTTGTTTCCGGACAAATGGAGTGGGTCGGAGGGGAAAACCCCTATGACCTGTATTGGCTGAACGAAGAGCAATCAGCGGCGGCGTAGCCGTTGTACCCCCCAAATTCAATCATGACTACGGGGCGGTAGCGAATACCGCCCTCGTTATTTTAGCTATTCATCCGTTCATTTTCCAATCCGCTTGAACTCAGCGCGCGTTTCGGGATATAGACGACACAGAATTGTTGTTGCACTCCTGGGATTTTTAGCCCGAAACGTTCATAGCCGGGCCGGAAAGCGTATAAACGTGGCTGATTCGGATAAGATCGAAAGCAAGCGGCAAAAGAAACGTTTGCGGAAAAGCGGCTCCTCCGGGAAGAATCAGGCGGCGCTGAAAGAACAGGCGGGCGCCGCGCCCGTTTTCAGGATGCGCTCTCTTCCCCCCGTGGCGAGCGTTATCGTCCTGGTAGCGCTGTGTTTTCTTCTGTACGCGAACAGCCTTGAAAACGGGATGGTGAACTGGGACGACTCCATCGTTACCAGCGCCTATGAAAAGAATTTATCGCTGGGCTTGATCAAGCAAGAATTTCTTACCCTGGAGGGAAGCTACCAGCCGCTGCGCGATCTTTCTCACGTCGTCGATCATGAGCTTTTCGGGAAATGGCTCCCGGGGCATCGCCTTCATTCCATAGCGTTGTACGCGTTGAATGTCGTTCTGGTGTTCTGGATGCTGCTGGCGTTGTTCAGAAAATATGAGTTCATTCCTCAAATAACGGATGAAGCGGATACTGAAGGCCGGGGGTCTACGATCATGACTCCGGAGAATCTGGCCTTCATGATTGCGGCGTTTTTTGCCCTTCATCCCATACACGTTGAAGCGGTCGCCTGGTTGGCGGCGCGTAAGGAGACCCTGTACGGGGTCTTTTATTGCCTTTCATTTCTCTTGTGGATAAAAATGGACACATGGAAAGGCAGAAAAGCCCTGTTTGGCTATCTGGGCTCGTTCGCGGCCTATCTATTCGCTCTCCTGTCCAAGCCCGCGGCGGCGTCGCTGCCGCTGACCATGCTCGCCTATGATCTCATCCTGCTGCGGCCGTCGCGGGAGGAGTGGAAACGCCGGATATTTCTCCACGCGCCCTACTGGCTTCCGCTGGCGGGGGCGGCGATCTATTTTGCGCGGCTCGCCGGCACCACCCAGACCGAATGGGCGACCTTGACCTTCCTCCAGCAGATGTTCACTTCATGTAAGGCGCTGCTCAAGTACGCGGAAATATTCTTTTACCCTGTTCATCTTTCCGCCCGGTATTATACCTCGCCCGGTCGCTCACTGCTGGATGGGGCGGTTATCGCCGGCGGGCTTATTGTAGCAATCATGCTGGCGTTGTTCTTCGTGTTCCTGCGAAAACGGAGAATTTTGTCCTTTGCGATTATCTGGTTTTTCCTGAACTGGCTTCCAACGGCGGGCTTAATACCCATTTCCACCAAAGTGGCCGACCGTTACATGTATATCGGTCTTCTCGGAGTTCTCCTCTTGGTCACGGCGGCCGTTATAGCCGCCTGCGCGCTGGTTTTTCGAAAGAGCGCTCACCGGCGCCGCCTGACCGCGTATGTCACGATCACGTTCTTTCTGCTGGCCTCGGCAGGCTTGGCTTGGGGGACCATAACGCGCAATCGGGTATGGAAGGACGAACGCACGCTGTGGGAAGACATGGCCCAAACGTCGCCCACGGATATGGCCATGAATCATCTGGCGAGATTTCATCTGGAACGGAAAGAATGGGACCAGGCCGAGTATTATTACCGGAAAAGTCTGCAAATCGATCCCACACAGATCGACATCTGGAACAATTTGGGTAACGTACTGTTGCTGCAGAATAAGCCCGTCGAGGCCGAAGAAGCCTTGAAAATGGTTTTGAGCTTGTACGGTAATGTTCCGAGAGAAACGCCCCGGTCGTTGATTGATGGCGCCTACGTCAACCTGGCCATGGTGTCGGCCGTACAGGGAAGGTATGTTCAGGCGGAAGAAACTCTGAAACAGGCGGTTCGAAGAAGCCCCGATAATTACAGGGCCTGGGATCTTCTTGGGGAGATCCGGCTGGCGCGGAATGACTACACTGGCGCCCTGAAAGCCGCGGAGAGGATGCGGCGGTTGAAACCCTACCAGGCAAAGGCCTATGTCCTGATGGCGTTCGCGTATAATAAACTGGGCCGGCCGGCCGAAGCGCAAAGAGCGTACTTGAAAGCGTATGGTTTACAGCCTGAAGTGGCCGGCAAATACTTCGGCAAAAAACCGGCCGAATAAACCCCCCCCAGGCCATCGCCTTTATACAGTGGGAAAACAAAACTTTTCATGAGCGCAACCAACATACGGCCCTCAGGCGGGGCTCCGTATTTCCGAGAGAATGCTAAATGCCGTTGGACCGTTTGCAGAATCCGCCCGTGATTTATATTTCACCCGTGGAGTGGTCCGGCCTGAAACAGCGTCCGCACGTCATCGCGGAATATTTGAACCAATCCGCCTCGGTCTATTTTGTGAATCCGGTTCCGCTCAGACCATTCAGATGGTCGGATACCGGGCGCGTGATTGACAAGGCGCTTTCACTTCTGTCGCATGCATCGGCTTTGGACTCGCGTCGCGGAATGCGCGTGATCAATCCTTTTTATCTTCCTTTCAGGGGCGCCGCCCGGATAAACGAATCCTTTCTGCGGCGTGTGGTAAAACGGATACGGAAACAGCTTGAAACGGAGGGTCCGGGAAAGCCGCCGCTGTTGTGGATAGGATCTCCGTCGCCGCTTGCCGTCGCCGTCATGGACCGTTTCCCCCAAGCCGGAACCGTTTATGACCTCATGGATGACTTCGCCTCTTTTCATGAGGATTCAACCGGCGTCAGACGCGCGGAGGAGCGGATACTCGAACGGGCCGATATGGTGTTTGCCGTTTCACGGACCCTGTGCGGGCAGGTTCAGTCAAAAGCGCGGCGAATGGCGCTGGCGCCCAATGGAGTGGATCTGTCGGTCTTCAAGTATGACGTGAAGAAAAGGCCGCGTCCCGGAGATTTGCCGCGGGGGGACATCATTATCGGCTATCACGGCCTGATCGGGACCTGGTTCGACGCGGAGCTTATAGCCGAAGTGGCGCGCGCCCGCCCGAACTGGCGGATAGCGCTTATCGGTCCGGTTCAGCGGCCAAACGGAACGCCCCGCTTCCCCGGGAACGTGGTCTTATTGGGACCGCGACCGCAGATGGAGCTTCCTTCCTATCTGGCCCATTTCGATGTCGGACTCATCCCGTTTACCGAAAGCCGTGTGTCGTTTCATTCGCATCCCTTAAAAGTGTACGAATACCTCGCCATGGGTCTGCCGGTGGTGTCAACGCGTATTCCCGCGTTGGAGGCCCTCGCGCCCCATGTTCGGCTGACTTCAGGCCCGGAACAATTTATCGATGGCATTGAAAAAGCGCTTGGCGAGCCTGTTTCAAATGATACAATAGACGAACGTTTGGCGCTGGCCCGAGCCAACTCCTGGCAGGGTGTATTCGAACGAATTGCCGTGGGACTGAAAGACATCGGGGTCGATCTGAAAAGCGTCTGACAAGGCCATCGCCGCCGCGAACGCCCCGCCGGCGTTGCGCGGATCAGTCGTCCGTCTTTATCGCCTTACGCGGTCTAGGCCTTGTGCGCTTTTGCGGTATTGAGATCTATTTTCCGTCGCAGATTGAGGAAATCGCTGCGATCAAAACCCAGGGATTTAAAGAAAGAAAGCATATCGCCAGAGTCCCATCGCACGGAAGTATAGACATCGTGGACATCTACCGAGCGGTAATGATCGAACAGCCGTTCGGCCAGCGCTTTTCCGATGCCGTGGCCCATGTATTTCGGGTCGACGCCGATCACCTCGATCCAGCCGCTTTTGTCCTGGCCGAAGTCGCCGTAACTGATGGCGCCTATAATGAACCCCACGACCTCATGTTTAAACAGGGCCACGAATCCTACGACGTTTTCCTGATTAAGCCTGCCGCGCACCGGGCTCTTCCATTGAGGTTTTGCGAAATTCTTCAGAATCTTCTCATGGATCGCCAGAATCGCGTCATGGAACTCAGGTTTGATAAAATCTATTGTATACTTTGACGTTTGGTTCATGCTCCGCCCGTTCGACTATCGAAAGGAACTATGCCCGTTGGAGTTGAAAAACATTCAGAAGTAAGATACCAAATAAAATCAAGCGCTAAGGAGAGAAGGTAAAGTAACGGTAACATAACAAAAGTTAATTTTACCTGCAACATCATATGGAACATATCAGAAATTTCAGCATTGTGGCTCACATAGACCATGGGAAATCAACCCTTGCGGACCGGCTCATCCAGAAGACCGGAGGCATTGCCGATCGGGAATTTCGGGACCAGCTTCTGGACACCATGGATATCGAGCGGGAACGCGGCATAACGATCAAGAGCCAGGCTATAACGCTCCGCTACGAGGCGAAGGACGGCAATGTCTATAAACTCAACCTTATTGACACTCCGGGACACGTGGATTTTACCTACGAGGTTTCACGCGCCTTGGCCTCTTGCGAGGGCGTTTTGTTGCTGGTTGACGCGTCACAGGGCGTGGAAGCCCAGACGCTGGCCAATATGTATCTGGCTCTCGAGCAAAATCTGGAAGTCATTCCCGTTATAAACAAGATAGATCTTCCGGCCGCCGATATCGAGCGGGTGAAGGAAGAAATCGACAACGAGTTGGGGTTGTCCGGCGAAGACGCGGTGCTGTGCTCGGCCAAGGAAGGCACGGGCGTCGATGATGTGCTGGAAGCGGTGGTAAAGAAGGTTCCGCCGCCCACGGGCGATTCCGAAAAACCGCTTTCCGCTCTCATCTTTGACGCCCATTATGACGCGTTTCGCGGGACCGTCATCTATTGCAGGGTCTTCGACGGCAAGCTCAAAGCGGGCGATACCGTCCGCTTCATGCACAACCAGGCCACCTACAAGGTGGAGGAAGTCGGTCTGTTCAGGCTTAAGCGGGAGCCTAAAAAAGAGTTGTCGGCCGGAGAAGTGGGGTACGTGATAGCCGGCGTCAAAACCGTAAGCGATGTGCACAACGGCGATACGATAACGCTGGACAACAACCCCGCGCCAAAACCATTGCCGGGATTCCGCAAGGTTAAGCCGGTGGTTTTTTCCTCGCTCTATCCCATGGCCTCCGACGATTATCCCGCCCTGTCCGACGCGCTTCAGAAATACGAACTCAACGACGCGGCTTTCACCTATGAGAAAGAGTCGTCCGTGGCCTTGGGGCAAGGCTTCAGGTGCGGATTTCTGGGCTTGCTGCATATGGACGTGGTTCAGGAACGAATCGAACGCGAGTACGGGATTTCCATGCTCCTCACGTTTCCCAGCGTCGAGTTTCGCTTGGATCTGAACCACGGCGAAACCATCACGCTCAATAACCCCCAGTACTATCCCGACCCGGCCTCCATCGCCAAAGGCTACGAGCCTTACATCAAGGCCACCATTATGATTCCCGAGCGGTACATCGGGCAGGTTATGACCCTGTGCCGCGAGCGGCGCGGCGAGAATTCCAGAATAAATTATCCCAGCCCGACCAGAATAGAACTTTCCATAGAATTGCCTTTGTCCGAGGTCGTGTACGATTTTTATGATAAGCTCAAGACGATCACCCAGGGCTACGGTTCCTTTGATTATGAGCTGATCGGCAATCGCGAGAGCGACCTGGCCAAAGTGGATATTCTGGTCAATGGCGAACGAGTCGACGCGCTCTCCATGATTGTGCATCGCGACAAAGCCCGGCAGCGCGCAAAACAAGCCTGTGACAGGCTGAAAGATGAAATTCCCCGGCAGATGTTCAAGATCGCCATCCAGGGAGCGATCGGCGGCACGATCATTTCACGAGCCACCATAGCCCCGTTTCGAAAGGATGTTACCGCGAAATGCTACGGCGGCGACATTAGCCGAAAACGCAAGCTTCTGGAAAAGCAGAAAAAGGGTAAAAAGCGGATGAAGATGGTGGGAAAAGTGATGATCCCGCAGAGCGCTTTCGTGGCCGTGCTCAAAACCGAGGAGGACTAGCATGGCCGCCTCGTCGGAGCCGTGGGGTCTATACCTCCATGTTCCTTTTTGCCGCCGGAAGTGCCTTCATTGCGATTTCTACTCCGTCACGGCGTTAAGCCTCATTCCTTCCTACCTGGAGGCGGTCCGGCGGGAGATGCGGCTCTATAGCGCCGCTACGGGACCGATCGACACGATTTACGTGGGGGGCGGGACGCCCTCGCTGCTGAGCGCCGGGCAGGCGCAAACGCTGCTCATGGAAGTCCACGCCGCTTTCACCGTGTCTCCGGAGGCGGAGGTGACCTTTGAAGTCAACCCCGAGGGATTGAACGCGGATTACCTGAAAGAAATCAGGAGCGCGGGCGTGAACCGCCTCAGCATAGGCGTTCAATCCTTTGACGAGGCGGCCCTGGAGTTCCTGGGCCGCGGACATTGCGCGCGGGATGGAATGAACGCGTTGAAAATGGCGCGTGAGGCGGGTTTTGAGAATATCGGGGTCGACCTCATCTACGGTCTGCCGTATCAGAGTATGGAAACCTGGCTGGAAACGCTTAAACGGGTCCTGGAAACGGCGCCCGAGCATCTTTCGCTCTACGAGCTGACCTTCGAACCCGGCGCTCCCTTGGGAAAGCGGCTGTCGCGCGGAGAGATTCGGCGGCTCGATGAAGAAACGCAGCGGGCGTTTTTTCTGGAAACGGCGCGCATGGCGCGATCGGCCGGTTACAGCCACTACGAGATATCCAATTTTGCCCGTGAACAGAGGTTTTCGCGGCACAATTCCAAGTATTGGAATCATGCGCCCTATCTCGGTCTCGGCGCGGCGGCGCACTCCTTCGACGGCGACCGCCGCTGGTGGAATCATTCGTCGGCGCGGCGTTATATCTCGGATCTTGCCCGCGGTTTAGCGCCGGTTTCGGACAGCGAGCAGCTCGATCTGGAGGCGCGCATGCTGGAAACGCTCTATTTCGGCTTTCGAACCGCAAAGGGGCTCGACCTTACAGGGTTTGACAGCCGGTATGGACACGTCTGCGCATCGGAACCTTACGCGCTGGCCGCCTCCCTGCGAGACCACGGATGGGTAACATTTTCAGAGGGGATCATGTCTCCGACTCTCGAAGGCATGTTGCGAGCCGACTCCTTGCCCTTATTGTGGACATGATAACAACTACCCCTGCGCGGAGATGAATGATGAGTGACCGAATGAAAGTTCATCCCCGCGTCAAACGGGCGCTCGACCGGATCGGCGTGCCCGAATCGACTCCCTTTAAACCCGATCCCTTTCAAGTCAAGGCGGTGGAGGAGCTGGAAAAGGGCGATGTGATTGTCACCGCGCCCACGGGCTCCGGTAAAACCTGGATAGCCACCACCGCCATAGAAAAGATGCTGGAGCGGGGAAAACGGGTATGGTACGCGACGCCGCTCAAAGCCCTTTCCAACGTCCTGTACGCTGAGTTCGGCGCCTTGTACGGTCCCGAACGGGTGGGCATTCTCACCGGAGATCGCAAGGAAAACCCTGATGCTCCTATCGTGGTGGGGACCACCGAGATCCTGCGCAACCATCTCTACGATGTTATGAGCCGTGGGGATGACATGCCCGTCGATCTTGTCACGCTGGACGAGGCGCACTATCTGGGAGACCCGGACCGGGGCATGGTGTGGGAAGAAGTCATGATTTATCTTCCTCCCCGCATCCGTTTGCTTATGCTGTCGGCGACAATCGAGAACAGCAGGGAGATTGCGGACTGGCTGGAGATAAACCGTGATTGCCCGTGCTCGGTCGTGGAATCATTTGAACGTCCGGTGCCGCTGTTTCCCTTGTTCCTGTTTCCCTACGGGCAGGTGACGCCGTTAAAGAGCAGAAACGGGCTTTTCCCGGATGTTGAAAAATTCGAGGATTATCGGGTCAAACACCGCCGCCGTTTCCACGGCGAAGATGTAGACTTCGGCCGGATTGTCAACCAGCTCAGAGAATTGGATCTGCTGCCCGCTATTTTCTTTCTCAAATCGCGCTCCGACTGCAATAAGGCGCTGCTGAGTTGTCATAGAGCGGAGCGCCAGGACCACGAGATTAATCAGGACTTTGATAAGGCGCTGAAGGAAATCCTGAAAAGCTATCCTTTTCTTCACGACCACCCGCAGCTCTTCATGCTGCGTTCCCGCCGGGTGGCGGCTCATCACGCGGGGCAGCTTCCCTATTGGAAATTGCTGGTGGAACGGCTCATGAAAGCGGGGCGGCTGGAAGCCATTTTCTCCACATCGACCGTCGCCGCCGGGGTCAACTTTCCCGCCCGGACCGTGGTCATATTACAGAGCGACCGGTTCAACGGCCGGGAGTTCGTCGACCTTTCGGCTACGGAACTGCATCAGATGCTGGGAAGAGCGGGACGGCGCGGCATGGACCACATCGGTTTCGCGGTGATATACCCCGGTCCCTACCAAAATCCGAACCTTATCTGCGGTTTGCTCGATTCCCCGCCCGATCCGGTTCGAAGCGCCATGCGGGTCAGTTTTTCGATGACCCTCAACCTGCTGTTGTCTCATACCCCGCAGGAAGTGAAGCACCTGTTCGAACGATCCTTCGCCACCTTCCAGGGCGCTCCCGAAATGAGAGTCCTGGAGAAAGAATTCAGGGCCTTAAAAAAGCGGCTGAAACCTCACCTGCCGGGAACGGCGTGCCCCGATGTGGAAACACTTATTCAGACCACTATCGCGCGTCACGATCTCGATACCGCCATCCGGAAAATAGACGATCGTATTAAGCGGGATCGCGAACTTTACTTTGGGCTCAGCTACATCAAGCGGGGCAGGCTGTTCTATTCTTCATCCGGGAAAACGTATTGCGCTCTTGAATCGATAAACCCGGAAAGCAAACGCTTTCGCGCGGTGGAAGTAAAACGCAAGGTCCGGGTCCGCAAGGGTCTGATCAAATTCAAGACGTTCCAGATAAGCCATGTGGCGCTCATACTGAGCAAATTGATCGATCTCCCGGAAGACGTTCCACCCGAGCAGATGGCCTTCATAATTCAGCGGGCCGGACGAAAAGAATACCGCGAACTGAATCCCGACGCCTCCTTGAGCGGCGAATACCGGACACAGATAGAGGAACTCGCGGAACGGCGGAAAGCGCTTGAAGATCGCCGCAACGCCTTACCCTGCGCCGCGTGCGACCGGTCGGCCTCAGTATGTTTTGGAGACGAATCGAAAAAAAACGAGCGGTTGCTGTACGACGCGGTGAATCTGGGCAGATCGATCAGCGGCTTTCGGGACAGGCTGTGGAAAGAGTTTCTCCGCTACTTCGACTTCATCGTTCAGGAAGACTACGCCGATCGGGAAGGCGTTTTGACGCCTGACGGCAGGTGGGCCGCCCGGCTCAGGCTGGATCAGCCGCTGTTGGTCGCCGAGTGTATCCGTAAAAACGCTTTCCCCAGTGGCGCTCCGGAAATTCTGGCCGGATTGACGGCGCTGTTTGTGGCTGAAAAACCCGGCGTAACCGAAATGTCCACCCGCGCCTATCCCGGTGAAGAACCAATGACCGAAGCCTGCGCGCGGATAATTGAAGCGACCGAGCCGATCAGACTCAAAAAGGAGCGGGCCGGTTTTGAAAGCCCCCCCATGCCCCTGTGGGCCGCGCTTGCGCTCTATCGCTGGGCGAAAGGCTGGGACTGGAACAAAATGCTGGAAACCACCCAGCTCGACGAAGGCGATCTGGCCATGCTTATCTACAGAACCGCGGATCATCTGCGTCAACTGGCGGGCCTGGGAGACACGCACCCGGCTCTCAGTGAAGCGGCGTCAAACGCGGTAAAAATTATTCACAGGGACCCGGTGGCGCCTTTTTAGCAACTACTTCCATATTGTGATTTGCCCGTATTTATATTAATATGCGGAATTGCGATTTAATCTGGGGGGATTAATATAGTTTTAGTAGAGGATAAGGAGAAAGGAATATCCAAGATGAACCAAGGGGCTGACTCAAAACTGGACATTCTTAAGAAGGCGATAATCATGGAGATTGCGGGACTGCAATTCTTCCTTACCGCCGCGGAGAAAACTAGTTCGAAGAAAGCGCGAGAAATGTTCCGCCAGCTTGCGGAAGACGAGGTTGAACATAAAAATATCCTGGAGAAGATATTGAAGCAGGTTGCCGCCGGGGATAACAATATCGAAATTCCGGCCCCGGAAAAGCACGTTCAGATTGATCATCCGGTAATCGGCCAGGAACTGAGGGAAAGCCTGAAATCAACCTGGTTTGACACGTCCGCTTTGAACATTGGGGTGATGCTGGAACAACGCGCGGTCAACTTCTACGCTGAAGAAAGCAAGAAAACGGAAGACCCGGAACTCAAGAAGCTGTTCGCCTGGCTGATCGAATGGGAACAGAGCCATCTGGACGCTCTCCTCAAGATCGAGGACGACCTGAAGGAGCAGTTCTGGTACGATCAGGGTTTCTGGCCGCTGGACTAGTTTGAACCAAGCCCCTGCCGACGGCTGACAGGGGCTTTTCGGTTGTCTTTTCCGCCGCGCTCCGGCGCTTTTTCTTCACTGTTATCGCGTTTGAGTAGTCTTAAACTTCCTTTTTGCCTCCCCGTAGTTCCCTTTTTCTTCCTCGTGCCGCGCTCCGCGCCGTTTTACGGCGTATAGAGCCCCGCCTTGATGGGCAAATAGGTGGACAGCGCCGGTATGAGAGACAGAATTATGAGCACCACAATATCCATGAGCACGAACGGTATGGCCTGCTTGGCCACCGAGTCCACCGTGCCGTTGATCAGATTGGCGGCGGTGAAGAGATTCACCCCCACCGGCGGTGTGGCCTGCCCGATGGCCAGCGCGGAGATGAAAATCACGCCGTACCACAGGGGGTCTATTTTGAACGCGGCCAGCACCGGAATCAGGATGGGCATGATCAGGTAGGAAATGGAAATGGCGTCCAGTATCATGCCCAGGGCCAGCAGGAGCAGGTTGACCAGGATAATCATCACCACCGCGTTGGGCGAAACGCTGACGATGAAATTGGCGGCCTGATCGATAACCCCGATCACCGACGCCGCCCAGGTGAATATACCGGCGAAAACCACGATGAACATGATCACCGAACTGGTCACGCACGCGTCCACCAGGATGTGTATGAAATCCTTCAGGGTGAGGGAGCGGTACACCGCCACGGCCACGAACAGGCTGTAGAACACCGCCACCACCGCCGCTTCGGTCGGCGTGAAGATACCGGTGTAGATGCCCCCCAGGATGAGCGCCGGCGCCATGATGGCCCAGACCGATTTTCTCAGCGCCGTGAGGATCTCCCGCAGCGAGCCCCGTTGGTTCAATCCCCGATACCCGCGCTTCCGGGAAATCAGATAGGCCACCAGCACGGTTCCCAGACCGGTGAGGAGCCCGGGCACGATCCCGGCCACGAACAGCGCGCTCACCGATACGCTGGTTATGTTGCCGTAAATGATAAAGGCTATGCTGGGCGGGATGATGATCGACAAATCGGCCGCGTTGGCGATGGTGGCCCCGGAAAAGTTCTTGTCATAGCCGTGCTTGAGCATGGGGGTCAGCAGAATCAGCCCCACCGCGGCGGTCGTGGCCGGACCCGAACCGGAAAGCGCGCCCCAGAACATGCAGGTCAGCACGGCCACCATGGCCAGACCGCCCACCGCCTTGCCCACCAGCAGTTCGAAGAAACGGGCGATGGTCGCGGCCAGTCCGGCTCGTTCCAGGATCACCCCCGCCAGCACGAAAAAGGGAATGGCCAGCAGGGGAAAGGAGGCGATGCCGCTGGAAAAGTTCACCCCCAGCATGCCGATGCCCAGATCGAAATAGTAGATGGTCACCACGGCCGCCACGCCCAAAGCCGCGCCGATGGGCGTTCCCAGGGCCATGAGCAGCAGAAAGACGCTGAAGATGATGAGCGCTTCCATCAGGCGCCTCCTCCGCTTTTCAGTTCACCCAGACGGATGGACGCGTCGCGGTATATGCCGATGAACACGAAAACCGAAAACACCGGCACCCCCACATAGTAAATCCATACCGGAATGGCCAGCGCCGCCGACGTGGCGCCGAACAGCGTCAGTTCATCATAAATGGCCTGGATCATGTACACATCGACCAGAACGAACAACGCCGCGCTCAACGCGGCGCTGAACACAATGGCAAACCGTTTCATGCCGGCGGGGAACACGTTGTACAGCGTGATCATGCCCAACTGGCCTCCGCGTTCAAAGGCTATGCCGGTTCCCACCACCGTCATCCACACAAACAGATTGATGGTTATTTCTTCAGTCGAGGCGAACGAAAAGTGAAAGATGTACCGGCTCAACACGTTGATGAACGCGATCGCCGCCATCACAAACAGCAGTATAGCGGCGATCCAGTAATCTATCCTGACGCCCCACACGGTTCCTTTCATCAAAAGCCCTTCTTCTATTTACCCATGTCCGCTTGCGCTTTTTCGTAAATGTCCTTCCCGATTTTGGGAATCCATTCTTCATACAGCGGCTTGGTGGCCGCGGCAAAGGCGTCGCGCTGCTCGTCGGTCAGAAAGGTCACGGTCATGCCCTTTTCTTCCATGAATTTCACCGGGTCGGGCACTTCCATGGTGTAATTGAATTCGTTTTTCAGGATATTGGTGGACTTGTCGCCGTCCAGCCCCGCGCGGCACAGCGCTTTTTCATATTTGGCCGACTCCTGGGCCGCTTCGAGAATGGCCTTCTGGATGTCCGCGGGAAATTCGCTCCATTCCTTTTTGTTCCAGTAGATTATGACCGGGTCCACCAGATAGTTCCAGAACGTAGCGTACTTGTGATACTGCCAGATCTGCACCGGAATGAGCACGCCCACCGGGTTTTCCTGCCCGTCCACGACACCCTGCTGAAACGCGGTCTGCGCGTCGCCCCAGTTCATGTTGACCGGATCGGCGCCCAGAATGCGGAAGGTTTCGATAAACAGCGGGCTTCCCACCACCCGCACACGCAAACCCTTCAAATCTTCGGGCGTCTTCACTTCGCGCTTGCTGTTGGTGAGCTGACGGAAGCCGTTCTCGGCCCAGGCCAGGCCGACCAGACCCTTTTCGTCCATGGCCTTGAAAATGGCCTTGCCCGTTTCGCCGTTTTCTATCTTGTCCAGGTGTTCAAAGGTGTTGATGAAAAAGGGCAGGGAAAAGATGTTCATTTCCGGAATCACCGGCGAGGAATTGATGGTCGATTCATAGGCGCAATCAATCACGCCCTTGGCCACCATCTGCGGCGATTTGAGCTGGGCCCCCTTGAGCAGCGCGCTGCCGAAGTAAGGCTTGACGTTGATCTGGCCGTTGGTTTTCTCCTTCACCAATTCGGCGAACTTGGTGGCGCCCATGCCCCAGTAAAAGGACGGCCCCACGTTGACCGTCATCTTGTACTCTTTTTTAAAGGCGTGAGCGTTGTTTAAGCCCACCGAAACAAACACAAAGGCGCACGCCAAAAACATAACCAAGGCCACGCGCGTACTGGCGCCAAGACGTTTCATAGTCCTCTCCTTTTTAATAGAGCGCCGGATTTTTTTTAAATCTCCATTGCCGGCGGTTTTTGCGTATTCTTCGGCATACCACGACTTTACGCGGTTTTGAATAATTTTTTTCAGTAAAAATGAGGATACGCTGATTGCGCAATGTAAATGGGGACACCTTTTAAAAAAGGTATCCCCATACCCCTTCCAAAACTTCTTAGACTGCCCGCCTGCGGCGGATGTCGTCGCTAAACACTATACCGAAGCGTTTTAACCGCCCGTAAGCGGCGAACTATGGGACATGACTCCCCCCGTCATCGGCTGCGCCTCAGACACCCCCCTCATTGAGGGGTGTACAGACCGGGGAGATGGTAAACACATGTACGGGGACATGGTAAACACTTTGGTGTAGCCTGATCAGTCTTGAGAGGAGACGGGTCATGGGCTGGAAAGTGTGGGATATCGTGTCTCAACGAAGAGAGTTTGTGATGATGGCGTCTCAGGCCGATGCGAACATTCGGCAGTTGTGCGGGCGGTTCGGCATAACGGCCAAGACGGGCTACAAGTGGATGAAACGGTATGCGGCCGAAGGAGCGGCCGGTTTTAATGATCGATCGCGCAGGCCCGGCAGCAGTCCGGGCAGGACTCCGGCCGAGGTGGAGCAACGAGTGGTGGAGGTTCGCGACGATCATCCGGCGTGGGGTGGCCGCAAGATTCGCCGATACCTGCAGAACCGTGGATTGAGTGAGGTACCGGCCTGCAGCACTATCACCGATATTTTGCGCCGCCACGGCCGTATGGACCCTGAGGAATCGGCGAAGCATACGGCGTTCGAACGTTTCGAGCATCCCGCCCCCAACGATCTGTGGCAAATGGATTTCAAGGGGCATTTTGCGGTGCATACCGGCCGCTGCCACCCCCTGACCGTCCTGGACGACCATTCCCGTTTCGCCGTCGGCCTGCGTGCTTGCGCCGATGAGACGACCGGGACCGTTCGCGGCTGTCTGACGGAGATGTTCCGCCTCTACGGGTTGCCCCGACGCATGCTGATGGACAACGGATCGCCTTGGGGTTCGGACCGGGAACACCGGTGGACACCTCTGACCGTCTGGCTGGTATGCTTGGGGATAGGCGTGAGCCACGGTCGGCCTTATCATCCTCAGACCCAGGGCAAGGAGGAGCGCTTCCACCGCACCCTGAAGGCTGAAGCGCTGCGCTTCGAGCAGTTCAGGGACCTGGACCATGCTCAGCGTCGCTTTGACCTCTGGCGTGAAGTCTACAATCACGAGCGTCCGCACGAAGCCTTGGCGTTGTCCACGCCTGACACCCGTTACCGCCCGAGCCGGCGTGCTTTTCCAGAAGTGTTGCCGATGATTGAATACGGCCCCTCCGATATCGTCCGCAAGGTGCAGGACAAGGGCTTTGTCTGGTATCGTGGCCGAAGGTGGCGTGTTCCCGCAGCCTTCCGGGGCTATCCCGTGGCCCTGCGTCCCACGGCCCAGAACGGCCTGCTCGACGTCTTTTTCTGCAACCAGCGAATCGGTCGGATCGACTTGCGACTCGAAGCTACGGATGGTAAGTGCTTTGACTAAAAGCATCAGTTCCTTCCACGGTGACAAACCGGCGGAGAAAAATTTTTTCCACCCCCCATGGGGGGTGGACAGCGGCTCTTAACCTCTAATGAGATGTGTTTACCATGTCTCCGCACACCCGTTACCCTTGTCTCCGGTCCAAACACGGGAGAGGGTGGGGTGAGGGGGGAAAGTGTCGCCATTTTGATAGGTTACATGAGTAGAAGAACTGCGACGACGCAAAACAGCGGATTTGCAGATTGTCATTTTTTGGTTATGGACATCTTTCAAACATAATTATTTCTGTTTGTTTTTTCTCTGCTTAAAAAATGTATCACACTGTAGGTATAAACTGAATATTACTGCTTTTAACAAAAGTTCTGTATTAACTTATCTGATTGCTGTATCAGTAATAAGCCATAAGCTTTTAAGTTGATAAAATTCTACAGAATTTAAGTGGATATCATAGACGTGTACCAAATGCCTCGAATCAAGAGAGTTCAACATGGTTAAGGTATCGACTTTATTTGGAAAACCATATTGTTAGGGTAATCGAAAAGGGTTTCCATTTGTTTAGTTAAGGTGTTGAGAACTTGTTAAAATTTATAATTAGTCGTTTCGCAAAACTGCTGTTAAGTGATGAGTGGCTGGATCTTTATGAACAGATTGGTACAATCCGCGCGACTCTTTTAGAGCATCCCGATTTAATGCCGCCAATAGTGGCGCAGCAGTTGCTCGTTTCTGGTGAAGACCGACGTCACAGCCGACACCCAGGTTATGACATTCGAGCGATCGCGCGCGCTATTTTTCGACGATGCACTTCTTCGCGTCGTGAGGGAGGAAGCACCATTGAGCAACAGCTTGTGCGCGTCATTACTAGGCGCTTCGAACGGAGCTTGGGACGCAAACTGCGTGAAATTTTATTAGCATCTCTTGTCGCGGAAAATTTTTCAAAAGCCGAGACACCCATGCTTTACCTTACTGTTGGGTATTATGGGTGGCACATGAACAACTATGCTCAGGCTTGTAGAAGACTTGGTTTTTCTCCTAACAGATTATCCCTTGATGCTGCTGCCGGGCTCGTTGCACGACTTAAATATCCTGAACCACGGAGCGTACCTATAAACAGAGTTGAGCAGATAACTCGGCGCAAGGAGTATCTTAAGAAACTCTATTATCGGCATTCGCTGGATGGAACATACCTTCACTTAGGAGTGAGAGAAAGTGATACAACCATTTTTAATAGAGGAGCCGTTACTGAAATTCTTGGAACTGCGCCCTACGTCTGACAATTTGCGCGCGGCATTGAACTCGTCTCGAGTTTGTCGTGAAGAGATCACACGACTATGGTTGACTGAAGGCGTGCCGGTTGCATTTTGTAAGTGTCCGATTGCATACGAGAAGATGCGAACATGGCTTGGGCTGCGTCTTGATGTCTGCCCAAAAGAAATTACCTTGCTGGGTAGCGCTCGTCTCGGATTTTCATTGGCCAAGCCAAAGTATGGACGACCATTCGATTCCGTATCTGATCTGGACATTAGCGTGGTTTCTGAGCAAATTTTCCAACAGCTCTCGGAGGTCTTCCACAGTTGGAGGCGCGACTATTCACAGGGAACCGTGAGTCCACGAAATGACCGTGAGCGGGCTTATTGGGATGAAAACTTGTCTTTCTTTAAAAGAAACCTTCCATACGGTTTCATCGACTCAGCAAAACTTCCCACATTCAATCGATATCCACTTGTTCAAAAGATCCAAAATGCTATGTGGGAGCTTACAAAAAAACTCGAAACCACGCCTGGAGTTCCTTCGCCTAAAAAGGCATCGGTACGTGTCTATTGCAGTTGGAAAGATCTCGTGAGTAGAGTGTCTTTTAACTTATATATGGCGATGAAATTTAAAGGCATGGATGAATAAAGTGTACAGGCATCGTGAAAGTCAAGCCATCAGCTGTCACTATAATTTTAGATGTTTAGGTTCGGCTCGGGCGCGATAACGGTCGAATGAAGTCGTTCATGCCGTAAAGCCTTGATCACTTTCGTTTGGCTTCACGCCATTTGAAATGAGGGCGCGAATACACATGCAATAACCCCACTTGTGCGCCTTATCCTGAATCTTCTTTTTCCAAGTTTTCAGCGTCCGACTTCTCTTTTCATCCCGCCTATCAGAACAATGCCGCCGTGCGATGACCGGTCCTATGATATAATGTCGATTTAACCTGTGGATCTAACTCACGAAAGCGCGGCATGACTTCAAGTAATTCCCGGTTATTCCATATCGACGATCGCAGCCGCAAATGGTGGATTCTGGCCGCCATGGGCGGGGCGCTGGGTATTGTGGTGCTGGATCAGACCGTGGTGGGCGTGGCCCTGCCCACCATCCGGAATGATCTCGGGATGACGCAGATCACGTCCCATTGGGTCATCAACGCCTATTTGCTGGTCTTTACCACGTTCGCCGCGGCGGGCGGGAAGCTGGGCGACATCTACAGCCTCAAAAAAGTGTTTTTGTGCGGCCTGGCGATCTTCGGGCTGTCGTCCCTGGCGGCGGGGCTTTCCGGGAGTGGCGCGGCGATCATTGCGGCGCGGCTCGCCCAGGGTATCGGCGCGGCGCTGATTTTCCCGGGCGCCGTGTCCATGATTTCCCGCGTTTTTCCGCCGGAACAGCGGGGCCTGGCCTACGGCGTCCAAACCGCGTCCGGCGGCGTATTCATGGCCTTGGGGCCGCTGACCGGCGGTTTCTTTACCGAAGTTGTTACCTGGCGCTGGGTGTTCTGGATTAACCTGCCGGTGACGGCCGCGATCATGGTCATTGTGCTTGCGGCCTGGGGGGCGGTGGAGCGGAAAGGGCGCAGGGCCCGACTCGATTATCCGGGACTGGCTCTGCTGGTCACGGGACTTGGCGCGCTGACGTTGGGGATCATGCAGGGGGCGGAGTGGGGATATGGTTCTCCGGCGATTATTGCCAGCCTGGCGGGAGGCGCGGTCCTGCTGGTGGTCTTTGTGGCGGTCGAGACGCGGGTTTCCGAACCGCTTATCGAGGTGGCCCTGTTCCGGAACGTGACCTTCACCGGCAGCAACCTGGTAATTTTACCGGTCAAACCAACAACGTGGGGGTCGTGGTTTTCGCGGCCTTGTATTTACAAAGCGCTATGCGTATGAGCCCGCTGGGCGCGGGAGTCGCGCTGCTGGCGGCGGTGCTTCCACTTCCTGTTTCGTCGGTTCTGGCCGGGCGGCTGTCGGATCGGTACGACGCGTTCCGGCTTTCCCTGGGCGGCCTGCTGTTCAATGGATCGGCCCTGCTCTGGATCGGCTTGGTTTCCGCGTCCAGGAATTATTCACTGCTGATCCCGCCTCTCATACTGTGGGGTTTGACGCTCCCTTTCCAATACGCGCCGACCAGGAGAACCATCATGAATTCCGTGCCCGAAGAAAAGCAGGGACAGGCCAGCGGGATCAATCATACCTCTCAACTGCTGGGAGGGACCATCGGGATGGCCGTGTGCAGCGCCGTGCTGGCGCGCGCGGGCGATTTCCGTCCGGTGTTCCTCATTCCGGGCTGCCTGTCCGTGGTGGCGCTGGCCATCAATCTGTTCTCGGTCAAAAGAACGGAGAAACGGGAAGCCGTGCGGAAATGAATCGGGCTCCATCCTGGCCTGCGCGCCAGATAGGCCTGGAACAACGACCATATGAACAGACTTGCGGAAATAATTGCCCATGCGTTTCGCATGGATGACACGGTATGGGAACGGCACGCCAATCCCTGGAGCGTGTGGACGCGGTACGCCGCGTTTCCGGCGCTGCTGCTGGCCATCTGGTCCCGCGCGTGGCTGGGTTGGCGGTCGCTGCCGCCCATAGTGGCGTCCGTGGTGTGGCTGTGGTTGAATCCCCGGGTGTTCCCAAAGCCGAAATCCACGGACAACTGGGCCTCTAAAGCCGTGCTGGGAGAAAGGATCTGGCTGCATAAGCCCAAGGCCGACATTCCCTCCGGCCATCGAAACATGGCGACGTTCCTATCGGGCGTGACGGCCGTGGGGATCGTTTTTGTGGCCTGGGGCCTGATCGCGCTCGAAATCTGGCCCACCATATTCGGCGCGTTCTGGATAATTCTTTTCAAGAGCTGGTTCAGCGATCGTATGGTTGTGTTGTATGAAGCGGTGAAGGACGCGGACGCCGAATACGCGTCATGGCTCTATGATAACCGCCTGCCGGAATCAGACCGTTCGTGTCGCGCATCGACAAACAGCGAAGAAAAATCGAGATAATTGAGGAAACGGCGCGATTTTTGCTTGTAGTTTCACCAGAGCAAAACGATGTAACCGGACTCCCTCGTCCTGCGAGGCAATTGAGGAAACGGTGTCATGGATGAGCGGCGGGGTGAAAAGATCGGCTTGACCGGTTTGGGCCGGTGGTCGCTGACCTGGCTGTTTCCCCTCTTTTTGCCGTTTGTATTCATTGGCGGCAAGCGGTGGAGCGGCGGTTAACCAAAGGGAAGAGAGGCGCTTGTGGCTCGAATTCTGTTTTTTCTATCGCTGGCAAGCAGTCTGTACTGGCTGTGTGGGATGTATTTTGAAGCGGCGCTGCGGACCGAACCGCCGCTCTACGCCTATTTCGCCGTATCCGTTCTGCTGGCCATCCTGATCGCCGCGGTCGTATTCCGCGTTTGGCCCTCCTTTCTTTCTCCCACGGGCGACCCGGTTGCGGCGCTCAAGCGGTATCTGCTCTGGAGCGTCGCTTTGTATTGTCTGTCACTTCCCGTGGGGGCCGTATTGGCCTATCTGTATCTGGTTGTGGACGCGCGAGGTCTGCCGCAACTGAATCATGATTCCAGGATACTGCTCTGGTCCACAGCTCTGTGGCTCCCGCTCTGGTGGGCGCCGGCCGTGGGCGTCTCGGTGGGCTGGCTGCGCATAAAAAGGGAGCGGAGCGCCCGCTGACCGCTTTCTTTTGACCGTGACCCGCCAGTCGGCGTACCCTTCCCTTTGGCCCCTTTGTCCGGCGCCGCCCTCTGGCGTCCCGTCGTTTCGGGGCTATAGTAATGGTAAGGAAACTTGCCACAACGATACAGGGCTGATTTAATAGCAGGGTCCGCCCGAAGCGTCGGGGAGGAGCGAGCATGAAAACTATACTGGTAACGGGATTCGGGGCGTTCGGAACCACGGTCATCAATCCGGCCAAGCTGGTGGCGGAGGAACTGGACGGTGTGGTTATCGGCGGCGCCGGGATCGTATCGAGGATAATGCCCAATACATTTTTCAAATCCATCGCCGCCGCGCAATCCGCCATTGCGGAACTAAGCCCGGATATTGTCATTATGCTGGGAGAATTCGGCTGGCGGAGCATGATCACGGTGGAACGGCTGGCTCACAACCTGAACGATTCGACCCGGTACAAACTGGCCGACAATGACGGCAAGGCGCTGCAGGACACTCCCACCGTTCTTGGCGGGCCGGTGGCCTACTACGCCACCCTGCCCATACGGGCCATGGTCAAGGCCATGCGCGAAGCGGGCGTGCCCGCCGACATATCGGACACAGCGGCGACCTTTGTCTGCAATCATTTGATGTACGGCGTTTTGCACTATATCGCCGTCAACAATCTGCCCATACGCGCGGGCTGGATCCATCTCCCTTTTCTGCCGGTCACCGCGGTCATGGAACGGAACCTGGGAGCGCCGAGCATGTCGTTGGAAACGTCGGTGGCGGGCGTCAAGGCCGGTATTCAGGCGGTTCTTGACAATAGGGTCGATATCGACGAACCGGTTTTGTCCTGCTGGCAGGTATAGCCGTTCCCGACGTCGAGAGCTAGGGTATCGATTAAAAAACGAATATTGAAAATGGGAGGACCCTTTTTGGTAAAAAGGGTCCTCCCATGCCCACCCCCAAAAACTAAAAGTTTAGCCTGAAATAGTGTTTCCCACGCGCGCGATGAGGTCAATCCTGCTTGCGTTCAGGCGCCGCCGATCAGTTCGAGCGCAGCGAGAAATCTCTCACGGGGGCGCGGGGGAAGCGATTCCCCCGCTGTTTTTATAAACCCTCATCCCGGCCTTCTCCCGGAGGGAGAAGGAGACCATCTATTCCTTTTCGAGGCTAACAGCATAGCCACATTTTCAATAAGTTCTTTCCCACGAATTTCCAAATCGAGAACTTCACGCCTCGACAGGCCGGCGGGTTGTCTAAGCCTGGACAATGGGCAGGGTCAGGAGCGCGTGCGGCACGATGATGACGTCCGGGTCCTGTTTCCCCAAGGTCTTGCAGGCCAGGGCGAACGCTTCGTCCATGTCGCGGGCGGGCGTCATTTTGGAGTCTATGACCAGTTCCGGCGTTTGGGACCCCACTATGATGACCTGGTTTTTTTCCAGCACCTTGGCCATGATGAACGCGCGCTGGGCGCCGGGAGGGTAGCCGTCCCTGCGCATATCGTCCAGCAGCGAACTCATGGACCCGGCGTTGCGCATGACTTCCAGATAGCGCTGTTCGCCCACGCCGTGACCGGCGCCTTCCTCGGTGGGGGCCGGTATGATTATGACGCCGCCGTCCCCGACCACGCTGGTGGGGGCGAAGAACAGGTAGCTGGCCGCCCGGCTGGCCTGATAAATGTTGGCGTCCTTGGGGAAGCCCACGCCCGCCACGGCTATATCGTACTGGCGGGGGATGGGGGCTTCGTAGAGATCGCGCGCCACGGCCACCAGCTTTTCGAACGCCGCTTCCGGCGCTCCCGCGTACACCGCCACCGGCCGTTTATCGTCGTCCTGGACCACGTTGACGATAAAGCGCAGTCCCGCCCGTTTGGCGGCTTCGGTTATGGCTTCATGGAAGGGGTTGTTTTCGGTTTGTCCCAGCCGGACGCCGGGGTGGTCGATCATTTCCGGCCCGTGGGTGTAAGCGATCATCTTTTCGCCGGCCGCGCCCACGGCCAGGGTCTTGCGTCCGCCGGAATAGCCCGCGTACTGGTGCGGCTCCACAATACCGGTGGCGATTAAAAGATCGGACTCGAAGGCGATCTTGTTGACCGACAGCGGTATGCCGCTTTCGCTGGTCCCCAGATCGACCAGCGCCGCCGGGTTTTGCGGTTCATGGTCCACCACCCGGTAGCGGTCCACGATGTCCCGGCCGAGCTTGATTATCTTTTCTTCCAGAGTGCTGGCCCGATGCATGCCGATGCCGCACAACAGGGTGATGTCGTCGTCGCGCGCGCCGGCGGCTTCCAGTTCGGCCAGAAGCGCGGGGACCATGATATGGTCCGGGCTTGAACGGGTGATGTCGGTAAACACGATACAGACGGAGTTTCCCGGTTTTGCCATATCCCGCAGCCGCACCGAGCCTACCGGTTTTTGCAGGGCCTCGTCCACGGCGGCTTTTACATCCGCGAGCGGGGGGATATTTTTCGAACGCGCCACATCGACGCGGGCGCCGGTGGGGGCTTCGAACTCAAGCTGTGTTTTGCCGTACGGTATGGTGTACATGGAATCCTTTCAGCGCGGCGGCGCTTTCGAGCGTCAGCCGTCGAGCGACATCTTGCCGGGATTGAGAATATTCTTGGGGTCGAACAATTTTTTCAGAGACCGCATAAGATCGATGGACACGGCGTCGTGTTCCAGGGCCATGAAGGGGGCCTTGGCCAAACCGATGCCGTGTTCGCCGGAAAGCGTGCCGCCCAGATCGCAGGTCAACTGGAAAATTTCCCGCACCGCCCGATGCAAACGTTCGACCTGATCGGAGTCGCTCTGGTCGTACATGATCCGGGGATGCAGATTGCCGTCTCCCGCGTGTCCGAAGATCACAAAGGGAAGATCGTATTTTTTCACGATGGCGGACACGCCGGTCAGCAGTTCCGGCACTTTGGACATGGGCACAGTCACGTCCTCGGCCACGCTGTTGGCGCGTATCTGGGAAGCGATGCTGCCGATGTTCTTCCGGATCTTCCACAGTTTAGCGGCTTCCTCCGCGGACCGCGCCATCTTGATTTCCGTGGCGCTGTTTTGGGAGAAAATCTTTTCTATCTTGGACATCTGAAATTCGGCCTCTCCCTTGGTGTAGCCGTCGGTTTCCACCAGGATGATGGCCATGACGTCGGGCAGGTCGAAGCTCGCGTATTCGCGCAACACCCGGATGGTGTTTTCATCCAGGACCTCCAGCACGCTGGGAATAACGCCGGAATGCATGATGTCGGTGACGGCCTGTCCGGCGTTCTTGAGTTCGGCGAAGGTGGCCATTCCCGTGCTGGTGACCAGCGGCCGCGGGTTAATCTTGAGCGTTATTTCCGTGATGACGCCCAGGGTGCCTTCGGAGCCGACAAAAAGCCGGGTGAGATCGTAACCGGAGGAGGATTTCATGCAGTACGATCCGGTGCGGGTGATCCGGCCGTCAGGCAAGACGACTTCCAACCCCATAACGTAATCGCGGGTCACGCCGTACTTGGCGCCCTTTACGCCGCCCGCGTTGGTGGACACGTTTCCGCCGATGGTGCATACCTTGCCGCTGGCCGGGTCCGGGGGAAAGCAGAACCCGAACGGCGCCAGCGCGCCGTCCAGGTCCGCATAGACCACGCCGGGCTGAACCACCGCAAGCCGGTCGGCTATACGGATGTCCAGGATTTTGTTCATCCGCGCCAGATCCAGAACCAGACCGCCGCGCGCGGGAACCGCGGACCCGGACAGGCTGGTGCCCGCTCCGCGCGGGGTTACGGCGAAGTCTTTCTCGTTGGCCAGAATGAGTATGGCCGACACCTGTTCGGCGGTGGTGGGCCAAACGGCGGCGAAAGGCCGTTCCTTATGCTGGGAAGCGTCGCGGGAATAGGAGATCAGATCGATCAAATGGTCGGTAAAGTTATCTTCCCCCACGATTTCCATCAGTTTCCGTTTGATTGTTTCATCCACAATGGACCTCGTTTTTTACGCGTTCCGGGGTCTGTTATCCCACGAGCGTCTCAGGACTTATCAAAGCGCCCCGCAGGCTCCCGGTCTGAAATCAGACTCCGTTTCGAAACCGCAACCACGCTCCGGGGCGTCTCGAACAATTCGTAGCCGCTGATAATACCGGAAACCGCGAACAATTTCCACGTGTTTTGGATCAGAAGAGTAAGACCGTGTGAAACAGCCGCTAGTGGGGGGCCGGGGAAAGGGACTACGCGAATATCGTGGGCAAGAGGGCGTTCTGTCCGGTGACGACGCAAGGGCCGCAGTGGAAGTCAACGCGCGGCCCTCAAAGCGTTCGGTTGAACGAAACCTGCGTATGTGAGCGGCGGCCGGACATTCTCGCGATAGCGCTTTTCCGCCGGCGCGCCAAAGCGTAAGGGGCCTTTCGCGCGCGCAGAGGCGCCCGGCCTTCCGCTATTCCTCCGTGGACACCATGACTTCGTAGCTTAAATCGCCGATGCGTTTTACGTCCAGGATTTCGAGCGGCCTGTAGGCAAAACCGTCATATATATAAGCCTCCTCGATAATCACGGTTGGGCGTATTTCTATGCGCTCGAGCGAATAGCCGCCGTTGTCTGTCCAATGTACACGGATTCGTCCGGGTACGCTCTCGTCCGGGTATACGATCGAGATAAAAACCCCGTAAACCCGCCCCCGTTTACTGACCAGCGGATTTTCATCCTGATCCACCATTCGTGTGGTCACCTCGTACCAGGACGCTTGGCTGGTCTGGACCGTGAGCAAGAACGCGGCGACAAAAATAGCCAAAAACGCCAAGGCTTTTGAATGTTTCACTAATGAATCCCCTTTCCCCTTGGATTTATGAAACCAGGCATACGATGAATATTGTGGCTTGAGACGGAACGGCAATGCGGTTGAGAAAGCCAGAATAAGGAAAATGTGCGCAATGAAGTGTTTTGCAAGAACAATACCATGCTAAATGTCCACGCAATTGCCTATTGGCTTGATTTTTTGCCGGTATTTTAACGATATTTGAATCGTTCCGGGGGCTTTTGGGAGCCTCCGCGTCAGCGGTTCGCCGGTCTGGAGAGGGGAACGGCGCGTTCTTGACATAAAGCCGCGGTCGCTCTACCCTCGAATTTTTCGGTTGCAGAGCGCGAAAACCGCGCCGGCGCGGGAAGTTAATTCTTGACATTAGAATATTAGTATATTTTAATATAAGGGAATTTTTATGGTTAAGGCGATGGATGAGAATATTCTGGAAGAAGCGGCGTCGATGTTGAAGACCATGGGCCACCCCCTGCGACTCAAGATTGTGGAGGTTCTGCAAAACGGCGAGCACACGGTGGGGGAGATATCCAACGCGCTGGACGCTTCCCAATCGGCGACGTCGCAGCATCTGAATACCATGAAAATGAAGGGAATCCTCAGTTCCCGCCGCGACGCCACCTGTGTTTTTTACTCGGTGATCCGGCCGGAAGTGTTCAAAATCATCAAGTGCATCCAGGATAGTGGCAAAAAGTGAACCGCGGCCCATCAAATCCGAAGGGCGCAGGACCTTCAAGAATGGAGGTTGTTTATGGATAAAGAGATTGAAGCGTATATCGAGAAAACAGTTCAGGAAACCATAAAGGCGGAAGTGGATAAGCGCGTTGAGGCGATTCTGAAGGAAAAGGGGCTGGAGCCGCGCGCCGCCATTATCGCTTCCAAGGGTACTCTGGACATGGCCTATCCGCCGCTTATTCTGGCTACGACCTGCGCGGCTCTGGATATCGAATCGGCCATATTTTTTACCTTCTACGGTCTGGACATCCTGAACAAGAAGAAAAACAAGAATCTCAAGGTTCCGCCGCTGGGCAACCCGGCCATGCCGGTTCCCATGCCCAATATCATCGGCGCCATACCGGGTATGACGGCCATGGCGACCATGATGATGAATAAATGGATGGGCGCGCAAAATGTGCCGACCATACCGGAACTCCTGGATATGTGCATCGAGTCGGAGGTCCGGCTTATCGGCTGTCAGATGACCATGGATGTGATGGGAGTCAAACGGGAGGATCTCATCGATCAGATAGAGGTCGGTGGAGCCGCGACTTTTCTGGAATTTGCTTCCCGCTCCAACATAACGTTGTTTATATAATTTTTCCGGAGGCCGGTGGTCCGCGACCCGGCCTCCTTATGAACGTATCATCCCCGGGCCTGTGGGGACGGTCCCGGGAAGGGCGCAATTCGACGCAAGGCGTTCAGCGTCGTGGTTCGCTCTTGGACTGAGGCGTATTTAACGGGCGTCCGATTTCTCCTCGTTCACGCTGTTTTCAACTTCACTATCCGGCCTCAGTAAGATCTCGACACAGATCACGAAGCAGAGGACAACGGGCCGCGTTTGTCCCGACGGACAGGCTCGCCCGAAGAGAAGCGGTAAGAGGGCTCTATAAAGGAGGGGGTTATGAAACAGAGGGGTATGTTCTATGTGGTCATAGCGGTCATGCTATGTTTCGCGCCGGCGGCCGCCTGGGCGACCAACGGCATGAACATGATCGGAACCGGAGCGGTTTCTTCAGGCATGGGAGGGGCGGACGTGGCGGTGCCCGCCGGATGCACGGCCATCGCCGGGAATCCTGCGCAACTGGCCACCACCTGTAACCGGGTGGTTTCGTTCGGCGGCGCGTTTTTAATGCCCGACATGGAAGCCACGCCGCCAGGAGGGCCCGGTGATGACAACGAATTTCAGCTTTTCCCGTTGCCGTTCTTCGGATATGCCCAGAGAGTCGGAACCAGCCGCTGGTCCGTGGGTATCGGCGCGTTCGCTCAGGGCGGCATGGGCGTCAATTTTCAGGACGTGGAGGTTATGCCGGGAGTGAAGGACGATCTCAAGTCCGAAGTGGGGTTCATCAGGCTTTCGCCCACCGTGGCGTACAATTTCACCGATAAGCTGACCATAGGGCTGAGCGCGTTTGTGGGGTACGCGACGCTCGAGTATGATTTTCTTCCCAATCTGCCCATGGGGCAGCGGGTGGAGGATCTGAGCAGTTTCTCCATAGCGGGCCGTTTCGGCTTAAACTACCAGATCAACGAAAAATGGGCCGTGGGCGCGACCTACACATCACCGAGCGCCATTGATTTCGATGGCGGTACCCTGACACAGAATTTCGGCCCCGGACTGGGTAAGGTGAAATATCGTGACGCCAAAATGGAAGACTTCACCTGGCCTCAGCAGGTGGAAGTGGGCGCTTCCTACCGGGTCATCCCCAAGCTGCTGCTGGCGATGGATTTGAGCTGGATCAACTGGAGCAACGCCATTAAAAACGTTACGGTTATCGCCACGAACCCGACCAATTCGTCGGCGCCTCCAAGCCTGGAAGTTCCCTTTGCGCTGGAGTGGGACGATCAGTATGTGGTGGCCGTGGGAGCGGAATATGAAGTAACCGATACTTTCAAGGTTCGAGCTGGCTACAATTACGGCAACAATCCCGTTCCCTCGGAAAACCTGAGCCCGCTGTTCCCGGCCATTGTGGAACACCACGCCACCGTGGGATGCTCTTATACCTGGCAGAGCTGGGATTTCGATTTCGCCTATGAGCACGCCTTTAAAAACACGGAAACCAATGACGGCGCTCCGAGCCAGTTGAACCCTTTTTCCGGTTATAAAGTGTCGCATTCCCAGAACACGGTTCACGTAATGGTCAGCTACCGGTTCTAGGGCCGATTGGAACGCGCATAATTGAGGGACATCATGAAGGGCTGCAAATCCGTAGTGATCGCCGTACTGACCGCCTTAACGCTGCTGTCGCTTGCGCCGCTCGCCGGGGCGGATGAAGGCGGCGTGCATTGGGTGACCTATGAAAAAGGGTTGGAGGAACAGGGTTCGTCAAAAAAGCCCATGCTGATATTCTTCCATCTGCCCTACTGCTACCGGTGCAAGGAAATGAAACGCAAGGTGTACAGCGACCCTGGAGTAATCAAGTACATCAACGATCATTTTATTCCGGTCATCGTGGACATGGACACAGAAAAGCAGCGGGCGCAGTCGTTCGAAATAGACTATGTGCCCACGCACGTCTTTGTCGCTCCTGACGGATCGATCGCGTTGCGGGAAAAAGATGTAATCTCGAAATCGCGTTTCGAACAGATGCTGCGATATGTGGCGGATCAGAAGTATAAGACCATGGATTTTAAAACCTACGAGAAGAGCCAATCCTGAACGCATGGACCGTATACTTGCCGGCAAGAGCGCCCGGTTTTTAGGAAAGAACGCGGAAATCCCGATCGTATCGGGATTTCCCTTTAAAAAGACTCCGGGCGAACCAGGCGCAGTCTGGCGAATCAACGCCGTCCGCGCGATGGCCGTTTGCGCCGCGGTGTGCTTTTTCTTATGGTTCGGATGGGCCGTGTCCGCGTCGGGCGATGATTCGCCGAACTGGCTGGATTATGAGACCGCCCTGCAAAAGGGGAAAAGCGCGAAGCGGCCGCTGCTCATTTTTTTCTCCACACCCTGGTGTTACCAGTGCAAGGAGATGAAACGCAAGGTTTTCAAGAATCCCGACGTGGTCGCGACGCTCAACGAGCAGTTTCTTCTGGTTGAGGTCGATATCAGCGAGAGGAAAAGACTAAAGGAAGAATTTCACATCAACTACGCTCCCACCTCCGTGTTCCTGGATATTCACGGTAAGCCGATCATCGATGTAAAGGGCTACATACCAACGGGAAGATTCCGGAAACTATTGCGCTTTGTGGCCGAAGGGCATTACCGCACGCTCAGCTTTCCCGAATTCGAAAAGAAATAGCGCGGGTAACCAGGACACCGGGAGGATAGCGATAAAAAAGGCGCTTCTCCAATCCTAGAAGAAGCGCCGTTGCTTGCAGTACTAAAAAAATTTAGATAACCGTTACGTTAGCGGCGGCGGGACCTTTCCGGCCTTGCTCGATTTCAAAGGTAACACGGTCACCTTCATTAAGGGACTTGAAGCCGCTTGCATTAATCGCTGAGTGGTGAACAAAGACGTCCGGACCGTCATCCTGCTCGATGAAACCGAAGCCTTTTTGATCGTTAAACCATTTTACCGTTCCATTAGCCATGGCGCATCCTCCTTTCTCGATTTTTCTCAAAGTCTCAAACTGGAGGATGCTTCACGTACGACAGTGTCTTTCCTTCAGAACGAAACTGTATTGGCCACAGGGACAATACTTTATTGATTGTCCTGAATAATAAATCGTTTTTGTGAGGAAAGCAAGTTTATTGTTAATAATTTCATCAATACTTTTGAAGGGCGGTCATAATTCTCCGAAAAGAGTCAACTCAATGACGGGGTAACGCGTCTTTCTGTCGGCCGCGTCATTACAACACGCGTTTTTTGCCGAACCACCGGCGAATGAACGCGCAAAAGACGCTTCAATTGGCGAAACGTCCGCTTCGTTCCCGGAGCGCCGGCCTTTTCCCCTGCATTAAAGACAAGGAACCGTGACGCGCGCCGGGATATCTCAGAAAGAGCGCGGCGATTCAGTAAAAACTGGGCCCGATTGTTTTAAAATCGTCTTATCGGAGGCGTTTGGAAAGTATATTCTTGACTCCGCTCAATAATTTATATGAAACTAGAAATAATACTCGTCTTGACTTTGTGACGTTCGTTCTCGCCAAGCCGTGTGGACAGCTCTCCAAAAGGAGTTATCTTACATCTAAATACAACAGGCGCGGGTTTTAATCATGCATGTTCTACTGATCTATCCTGAATTTCCTGATACTTTCTGGAGTTTTAAGCATGCCATAAAATTTGTGCGTAAAAAAGCCGCTTATCCTCCCCTGGGACTTCTAACCGTGGCCGCTTTGCTCCCTGAAACATGGTCCAAACGTCTTGTCGATCTCAACGTGTCGAAGCTTACCGATAAGGATTTGGAGGGAGTTGATTATGTGTTCATCGGCGCGATGAACGTGCAGCGGGAATCGACGCGGCGGGTAATCAGCCGGATCAAAGAGGCGGGAATCAGGATCGTGGCCGGAGGCCCGCTTTTTACCAGCGAATACAACGACTTCGAAGAGGTCGATCATTTCGTTTTGAATGAAGCCGAACTTACGCTGCCGCTTTTCCTGGCGGATTTGCAGCGGGGAAGCGCCGGCCGGATTTACAAAACCAGTGAATACGCCAACGTGGAAAAAACGCCCGCCCCCTTATGGGAGCTGATCGACACCCGGCAGTACGCATCCATGAGTATTCAGTTTTCACGCGGCTGCCCCTTTCATTGCGACTTCTGCAACGTGACCGCGCTGTTCGGTTCGCGTCTGCGCATCAAGACCGCGGACCAGCTTATAGCCGAAATGGACGGCCTGTATAAAACCGGCTGGCGGGGCCAGATTTTTTTCGTGGACGACAATTTCATCAGCAACAAAAAGTATCTTAAAACCAAGCTGTTGCCCGCCATCATAGAATGGCGCAAAAATCATAGAGGGGCTTCCTTCAATACCGAAGCTTCCATCGATCTGGCGGATGATGAAGAGTTGATGAAATTGATGGTCGACGCCGGTTTCGACGCGGTGTTCATCGGCATCGAAACCCCCAACCCTCAAAGCCTGAATGAATGCAACAAAAAACAAAACAAAAACAGGGACCTGGTCCAGACCATAAAAAGTATCCAGCGGGCCGGACTTCAGGTTCAGGGAGGCTTTATCGTCGGCTTTGACAGCGATAAGCGTTCCATATTTCAGCGGCAGATCGACTTCATTCAGGAAAGCGGCATCGTCACGGCCATGGTTGGGCTGCTTCAGGCCCCCGCGGGAACAAAGCTCTACGAGCGCATGAAAAAGGAAGGCCGCATCATCGGCCACATGTCGGGGGACACCGACGGCACCACCAACATAATCCCCAAAATGGGGCTTGAAGCGTTGCGCGGCGGCTACCGGGACATCGTGCGTTACATTTATTCTCCCAAAAACTACTACAGACGGGTCAAGAATTTCCTGCGGCAATACGACACCCCCAAACTCATCGTGCACATGGACTTCCAGCGTTTCATGGCCCTGTTCCGCGCCAGTTTCCTCATCGGCATCCTCGGCAGGGAACGGTTCCGCTACTGGGAGCTTCTGCTCTGGACGCTGGTCAGACGCCCGCGCTTTACGCCGCTGGCCATCACGCTGGCCATTTACGGCTACCATTTTCGCAAGTTCAGCGAAGTGCTTGCGCCCTGAGCGACCGACCGGGACTGTGGGACGCTAGACAACATGATAAAAAAAATAGGTTGTGTGATTCTTCTGGCGCTGTTTGCTTTTTCCTGCGGGAATGGAAATTCCGGAGATACTTATTTTCCCACGGGGAAGCTTGACGATTCTTTCAACCCTCCATTCGGCTTTGTTACTTTTTCCGGATCCGTGGACAGTTCTGAGGTGGCCGTCGAGACGGCTGTCCAGCCTGACGGAAAAATCGTTGTCATGGGATATACCGGCGACGGTTCAAAAAACAACATATTGCTTCTCAGGTACACCACGCAGGGGACGCTCGATCCGGATTTCGGAAGCGGCGGAATCGTCATGTACGATGGCGGGGGAACCGATCACAAAGGGCTTGGCTTGGCGTTGTCCGCGGACGGAGCGATACTGGTAGCGGGCTACATACGATACGAAACCGGTCGGGATATTCTGGTTCTGAAATACAACGCCGATGGAAGTTTGGAAAAAAGTTACACCTATTCCAGCGAGGGGCAGTTCACTGATATCGGTTTCGGGGTTGCTGTTCAGAGCGACGGGAAGATTGTCGTGGTCGGGGAGCATTCCGGCGGCGCCAATCAGGACGTGATTCTCTTGAGACTCAACCCGGACCTGGAACCTGACGCATCCTTTGGTTCAGGAGGAATCGTCACCTATAACGGAAGCGGTAATGAAAAGGATAAAGGCTTTGCGGTAGCTGTTCAGGACGACGGTAAAATTGTGGTATCGGGGGCTCATGTCGCCGATGGGAAAGAAAAAGAAGACGTTCTGGCGCTGCGGTATGGCCCGGACGGAGTTCTTGACCTCGATTTCGGAAATAACGGCGTCTTTAGCTACAGTTACGCGGGCGATAATTCGGATTACGGGAATTCCGTTCAAATCCAATCAGATGGAAAAATTGTCGTCGCCGGGTCCGGGGATGACGGCCAAGGTTTCAAGATCCTGCTTTTAAGGTTGAATCCTGATGGGACCCTTGACCCTGGTTTCGGAACCGGAGGCGCGGTGGTCTATGGGAGCCAAAGCGGCATATTTGATTACGCCTTTGGCGTGGCCATACAGGACGACGGAAAAATCCTGGTCGCGGGGGCCAGCGACAACGGGTTAAACGACGACGCGATTGTTTTGCGGTACGAAAGCGATGGCGCGCTGGACCCGGGGTTCGCCGAGAATGGCGTGTATGCCTTTACCGGGTTATCGGGCGGTGAAAAACGGGCTCACGGCGTGGCCCTGCAACCGGATCGCAGAATAGTGGTTGCAGGCTATTCGATTGACGCGGGAAATCAGAGTGTTCTCCTGTTTAGATTGAATTAGCGGCGCTTCGGATCTTTGCCATATCATTCCTTTGCCAGAACGTTCTCAAAACGTATGGTCTACTCATCGCCATCACGGCTTTTGGCCCGATAGGCGAACGCATACCCAACTCCTGTTCCAGCCTGTGTTTTTGATGACCTTTAACGAAATGATCGGCCACGGTTCAAACCATACCTGACGGTAGGAAATCGGAGTCGTTCTTACCCTCATGAAGCATTTCCAACCTCTCCGGCGCAACCCGGGTCGCGGTATCAAAAAAAGTTAAATATTATTAAATAATTAGGTGGCATTTATTTTTCTGCGATTTGGTACATTCTTTGCTCACTTTAAACGCTTATTTGCAAAAATGTCGGCGCCGATCTGTCTGTAGAAGCGCCTTTGTTCGGCCGTTTGAAAGGAGAGGACATCGTGCCTGAGCGCATTCTGGCGCTGTCTCAGCAAGTGAGTGAATTAGCGACCAAAAAGGTCCTGGAAATACAGTCCATAACCATGTCGACCAAGATCCTGGCCCTGAACGCCGCGGTGGAAGCGGCCCGCGCCGGAGACGCGGGGCGTGGATTCGCCGTGGTGGCCGGAGAAGTGAACAATATCAGCCAGACCATTCATAGGGTTACCGAAGAACTGCAGATCAGCCTTGCGGAACGGGTGGGTAAACTGAATTCATTGGGCCGGCAGATGGTGGCCAACGTGCGGGGCAATCGGCTTTCCGATCTGGCTTTAAATATGATTGATATCATTGACCGCAATCTGTACGAGCGATCCTGCGACGTGCGCTGGTGGGCCACCGATACGGCGGTGGTCGATTGCGCCGCGAACCCGGGTCAAAGCGCCTGCGCGTACGCCGCCAAGCGCCTGGGGGTTATCCTCAGCTCCTACACCGTGTATCTGGATCTGTGGGCGATTGACGTCAAAGGCAGAGTTCTGGCCAATGGGCGGCCGGATCGCTACCGTGTCGCCGGTCAGGTGAACGCCGGCAAGGAAAGATGGTTTCAAGAGGCCATAGCCACCACGGACGGGTCGCAGTTCGCCGTGGCCGACGTTCAAATCAAGCCCGAGTTGGGGAATTCGGCCGTGGCCACATACGCCACCGCCATACGCGAGGGCGGGGAAGCCCACGGCCGGGTCATAGGCGCGCTGGGAATATTCTTCGACTGGACGCCTCAATCCCAGGCGGTGGTGGAGGGGGTGCGGTTGGAGCCCGAAGAAGCGAGCCGCACGCGCTGCCTGCTGCTGGACTCCAAATTGCGGGTTATCGCCGCCAGTGACCGGAAGGGCGCGTTGAGCGAAACATTCCCGCTGAAGGCCGGAGACAACGTCAAGGGCAACTATGTGGACAGCGACGGCGCCATGGTGGGATTCGCCCTTACGCCGGGGTATGAAACCTACAAGGGACTGGGATGGTATGGCGTGGTGACGCAGAAACCGTTGGACGTAAAATCCCTCAATCTTTAAAGCGACATGGTTTCAGGCGCAGGGCCGTTCGATTCGCGGCTTACCGCGCCTGGTTTTGAACGCGTTTGGTGAGGAAGCCGTTCAGCGCGTTGGCGAAGGCCTGACGATCCTTGCGGCCAAAAGCCGGAGGCCCTCCGGTGATTTCCCCGCCGCTTCTGAGTTCGTTCAACAGGTCGCGCATGGCCAGCCGCTGTTTGACGTTTTCTTCCGTATAGAGCTCCCCCCTGGGATCGAGCGCGTAGGCGCCTTTGGTCACCACCCGGTCCGCAAGCGGAATATCGGCGGTAATGACCAGATCTCCCTCCCGGACCAGTTCCACGATCCGATCGTCCGCCGCGTTGAGGCCGCCGGGTACGGCGACACTGGAAATATGGGGCGACGGCGGCCCTTTGATATACTTGTCGGCCACCAGAACCAGGGGAAGCGCCAGCCGTTCGGCGGCCCGAAACAGAATATCCTTGATGGCGTTGGGAAGCGCGTCCGCGTCCGCATAAATCTTCATATCGACCCTCTGAGCGTCCCGCTAAAGCAACGAGGATCTCTACAGACACACTATAAAGCGGTCATTATCCCCGGAGACTTGATTTGCTCTCTATAGCGTTTTAGGAACGTCGTGCCAACCTAAATTAGTTTCATGGGTTTTTATAGCCGTACAGTGATTGCAACGCGCCGGGTAAGAAGCAACGGATAAAGCTTTAAGGGAACGGAAAAGATGCTTTGCGGGGCGCTCTGGGATATCCGCCGGCTGACCATGAAGAGCGGATAAAGGCGTGGGCTAATTTTTGAAAATATTCTTGGGCAGCCGCTTGCGGGTTTCCACTATCTTGGAAATACCGGTTTTAATATAACCAATCACTTTTTTCTCCAACGGCTCCTGATTCACGCGCGGGGCGGTGTCTTGACTCTCTTCAGAAAAGTTGCGCGTGGTGGGGTGGGATGGCTCGGAATTTTGCGCGTTCGTTTCAGGGGCGAACTCGAAACTGGCGCCGGTATTACACTTGTAAAGAGCGTGACTGGGGCAGAAATAGTTCGTTTTATCCCAGGTTGGAAGCTTGGAGAGGCGTTCGAGAAACTCCCTCTTAAGGAAGCTGGCGGCTTCGTTTTGAACGGGTCCTATAATAAGAAGGTCTCCTTTCACAACGCATTTGCCGCTCTTTATGCTGGCCATGCCGGCGTGAGACTCCCAGCGCAGTGTTCCGTCACTGCTTTCGATTATTTCATAGCGCCCCAATTTGTAGGATCTATAGTTCATCATTGAAACGGATTTACAATGGACACGGATATCGCCCGTGGAGTTTTTGGATTATGGTCTGGCTGATCGCGAGATCTTTTTGTCTCGCTCCAGCCAATGCTCCGTGACAAAAATATAGTATATTGAGAATAAATTTTTGGCAAACGCTCGACGCGCGCTTTCTGGGCCTCGAATACTTTTAAGGGGCTGGTCGACGTTTCTTCACTGTTTCCGGGGAATTTTGCGATAAGAACAGCCGAAGGTTTTTGGGAGGAGGGTTCGGGAGGAACCCTTTTTTTCTTAAAAAGGGTTCCTCCCGACAATGTCTTTTAGTCTGCTATTGCTTACTGCACCAGCGCGTCGGCGACCATGGAGCTGAGGAATTTGACCTCGACGCCCATGTTGTAGTGGTTGTTCAGGTCGCTGAGCTGGCTGTGGCAGTTTTCGCAGGCGGTCACCAGCAGTTCCGCGCCGGTTTCCTTGACCTGATCGACCTTCACGCGGGACGATTTCATACGGAAATCCAGCGTGTCTTCACCCATGGCCACCAGTCCGCCGCCACCGCCGCAGCACCAGTTGTAGCGCGCGTCCTTGGTCATATCGCGAAAGTTGTCGGTGAGCTGGCTGAGCACGTACCGCGGCTCGTCGATGACGCCGCCGTTGCGGGCGATTTGACAGGGATCGTGGTAGGTGAGCGGCTGTTTGAATTTGGACTTATCCACCTTGATCCGTCCTTCCCGCAGATACCGGGCGTGGACTTCGGTGATGGACGACACCGTAAAGGGTTGCTTGCCGGAAAGTTGTTTCATGACGCGGTAGGCCGTGCCGCATTCGCAGATGCACACTTCCTTGACGTTCAGCCGTTTGGCTTCACCGACGATGCGGTCCAGAATGAGCTTGGTACGGGAGGGATCGCCCACAAAAGCGCCGAAATTGACGGCTTCAAAGAAGCTCAGGGTCCAGTTTTCGCCCGCGGCGTTGAATACGGCGGCGGCGGGGATGATGGAATGGGCGCCGGCCAGGGCCACATAGAGCAGGTCCGCGTTCCGCACATCCACGGGGATTACGGTGTCGCCCGCTTCGGACCGCCATTTTTCCACCACCTGAGATTCCAGGTTTTTCACGCCGGTCATGAAGCCTTCCTTGAACAGGTCGATGGACTTGCCCTTTTCGATGGACATATCCGCGAGCATGCTCAGGACTTCCGGTTCGGCGCTGGCCCCCACCAGCAGCAGTTTGGCGATGGACATGATCATCTGCGTATCGATGCCGAAGGGACAGTAGACCATGCACCGTCTGCATCCGGTGCAGGAATAGGCCGCGTCGTACAGGTCCTGGAGCGCCATGTCGCTCAGTTCGGTGGCTTCGCCCATGGCGGGCCACAGTTTGCCCTGTCCCTTGAAATACTTTTTATAGATTCTCCGGACGATTTCCGCCCGGTATGCGGCGATATATTTGACCTTGGGCATGGATTCATGCACATGGCACGCTTTGACGCATACCCCGCACCTGGAGCAGGTCTCCAGATAAAACTTCATGGCCTGATTCAGTTTGCCTTGGAAGAGCTTCAACAGCTCGTTCCGTGTATTTTGATCCATTGGTTAACCTCTCCGTAGTTTATTCATGGGCAGCGCGAAAAATGAATGCATGATCTTGCTGAAGGGCAGAAAGATAAGGAATAGGTTGGCGAAAAACACATGCAGCGCGATCATGAAGGAATGGCCGCTGGCGGTCATGGCGTCGGGCAATTCCGGCTGGAAGCGCAGCAGGCTCATAAGATAGTCGGAATAATCGGCGACGCCCAACTCCGAATAATCGTACCAGCGTCTGGCCCAATCCAGTTCGCTGCCGAAGATCACGGTGAGAAAGAGCAGGATCAGCAGGAAATAGTCCTCGGGCACGGACAGGTCGCGGTTGGGGGAAAAGAAGCGCCGGAACAGGAAGTACAGGAGACATATGGACAGGGTCAAACCGACAATCCCCTGACCCAGGAACGGATCGTGGGAGATGAATTGAAACCAGTTAATGTCGCCGAACAGTTCGATATGGCCGATGATGAGCAGCAGAAAGGCGATATGGTAGAGCATCAGAAACACCCACAGAACCGGATTATGCCTGCGCACCGTGGGCAGCAGGAAGGTGTCCCCGACGGATCTGAGCCATGATGCGCCTTTGTCCGGGAAGATCTGCAAGGTTGCGGGATTTTTGGGGGTCCGGGCTATTTGCGCGATCCTCACGGCCACACCCACAAAAAAAACAGCGAACGCCACATACACCATGGGCACGAGTATAAGATAGTAGACTGTTTGCACAGGGTCCTCCGGGTTCCGTTGAAATTATCGGCCGCCGGAGCAGGGCGGCCGTACGCGCGACTACGCGGTCCGTTTGATGTAAAAGGTAATGACGCCGTTGTTCTGAACGGTTTCCACGATTTCGTTGCCGCTGGTTCTGGCCCATGAAGGAAAATCGGTGAGCGCTCCGGGGTCGGTGGTCTGGGCTTCCACAATCTGTCCTACCTGGATTTCCTTGATTCCCTTGCTGATTTTGACTACCGGCATGGGGCAGGCCAGTCCCTTAAGATCCATTACTTTGTCGGCTTTGATGTCTGACATGATTCGTTCTCCTTTTCTTGTTTTTAAATTTAAATAAAAAGCTGTATCTTGCTGTTCATGGCCTCTTCCAGGAATCTGGCCACGCCGCAGAATTCGATATCCGGGTACTGGATAATTTCATCGCGTTTGAAGCCCATGAGGTCCATGGACATTTCGCACACGTAAATCTGCACGCCGAGCTCTCCCGCCAGTTCGATCAGTTCGTCCAGGGAGGCCACGTTTTTCTTTTTCATCAGCGACTTCATCATGGCGGTGCCCATGCCGGCCATGTTCATCTTGGACAGCTTGACCGAGCACGCGCCCTTGGGCAGCATGGCGCCGAACATCTTGCCCATCATGTCCTTGCCGTTGCCGTTCTTTTTCTTGTCGCGCAGCACCGGGGTGCCCCAGAAGGTGAAAAACATGACCACTTCCATGCCCATGGCCGCCGCTCCGGTGGCGATGACAAAGGAAGCCAGGACCTTGTCCAGATCGCCGCTGAACACGATCATGGAAAGTTTGTTGCTGGGGGCCTTGTTTGTTAACGACGATAACTGCCCCTGCATGTCGAATAATTGGCTTTGTACCTGCTCCAGCCCTTCCATAGGAAACTCCTTTACACGATATTTGTTAATACTATGAACCAAATAGCTAAAAAAAATTGCCAGGTTAGCTGAAAATTACCTGAGTTCCTCTTTCACGGCTTCCATGCTCGCGCGCAGAAGCTCCAGGGAGGAAAGCACCCACTTGCGCTGCTCGGTGTCCAGTTCCAGCAGCAGCTTGCGGTGCAGATCGGCGTTGTATTCATCGATCTCCCGGGTAGTTCGCTGGCCAAGGGGAGTAAGGGAAAAGAGTTTAACGCGGCCGTCCTGAGGGTCGTTCAGGCAGTCAAGGAGGCTTTTCCGCCGCAGGCCTTCCACGATCTTGGTGACGCGGCTTTTGGCCACATCCAGCTTCTGGGCGATCCCCTTGACGGTCAGATAACGTTCTCCACGGAACAGCATGAGGCACCGGACTTCGGCCTGCGGAATACCGAACTTGTCGGACAAAAACGAAGTACGCTGATGGCAGCAGTCCACGATTTCTTCCATCAGGTCCTGAAAGCGGTCCCGCTGGTAGCCAAACAGTTCGTCATTCATGTGCGCGGCCTCATTGGTCATAGTGTTAACAAAATAACGTCCATAAAATAAAATGTCAAGAAGTTTTATCGCATTTTTTTGAGGCCAGGGATTATTATTTTCAGACTGAACCGATAGGTATAGCGTATGATATGAAATAAAATTAATAATATCAATATGATATTATTATGCGTTGGATGGAGCAACGCGGGCAAAAAAATAACCAGCGTCCCGTAAAAGCGGACGAATTAAAGTAAATATCGTGTACTATATCGTGACGCGGCGAGGTCAGCGCGTCTTGAGAAGCTGCATGAGCAGCGATTGGGCGGCGTTGTTGCCGGGATCGACCTGAATGGCCTGCCTGAGCGTGTTGATGGCCTTGGCGAAATCGCCGTTATTGAAAAAAGCCCGCGCCAGACCCAGGTAGCCGTCGATATTGTTGGGCGCCAGGCCGATGGCTTCCTGAAAAGCCTTTATGGCCGGCGCGACCTGTCCCTGAGAAAGCAGGCTGGAACCGTACTGGATCACCGTGGACCCCAGTTCGGTCTTGGACTTGTCCGATTCCGGGGCCAGGTTCAACCCTTCCCGCAGGTAGTCGAACGAGGCCTGAAAATTACCCTGCTTTACCTGCGACAGCGCGGCCCCCAGCAGCGCGTCCAGCAGAATGTTGACCGCCTCCTTTTTGGTTTCAAGCGGCGCCAGCCGGTAGGCTGTCCGCAGCGGCGGCACGGCTTCCACCCACTGGTTGAGATTCAGATGCGATCTGCCCAGATAGAGATAGGCTTGGGCGAACTCCGGCTCCAGTTCGGTGGCTTTGGTAAAATAGGGAATGGCCTCCGCGTACTTTCCCTGGTTGAAATAGGAAAGCCCCTGCTCGAACTGGTCGCGGGCGTCAGTACCGATCCACCCCGCGCAGGAAGTCAAAACAAACAGCAAGGCCAACACGGCCGGCAAAAATCGCGCGCGCATAAAAAGTTCCTTTCCCGTTTACCGAAAGTCGAAGCGACAGCGGACTCTTATTTATACCACGGGGGACCTCCATTTTTAAAGCGGCTTGGAAAAGGCCGGGATGAGGGTTGACGCATAATGCGGAGGATTCACATCCCCCGCGCCCCTTTGAGAGATTTCTCGCTGCGCTCGAAATGGCGGACGGCGCCTGAGAGCAAATGGAGGATAACGCGCGCGGGAGCCAAACCGGGTTTTCCTCCGCGCGCGGATAAAAGCTTGCGATTCCGGCCCAGTAAGGCGAGAATAAAACTTATAGCGACCACATAGCCAAACCGGGGAGAGGAGGAACGGCATGGCGGTAACACCCGAAGGGATGAAACAATTCAAGGCGGAAATCACCTCGGTAAAAGGATCATGCGGAGCCGGACACAAGCAAGGGGACACGTTTACGTTGAGCTGTTGGGATACGGGAGGCTTGTGCGGCTATTTCTATCACGATATTTTCCCCTACCTGTCCGCAGTGCAGTTCGGCGGCAAAATCCCCTGGGCCAAAGAGGGCGAACTGACCCTGGAATGCCCGGACCGTCATAATCTGGTTACCATGGTTTTGAAGAAAGTTTAAGGGGGCGGGGCGTGAGTATTTGACGCTAGTCCGACAGTTTCTTTCCTCATTTTTGAAGCAGTTGCCACAATTGACGGTAGATACGACCCGGCGGGAATGCGTGTGGCCAGAAGGCCGATGTCATCGAAACCTCCGATTTCTTGTTCCATAGTCATCCTCACGCGCCAACAAAGTGAAAGGATGTCTATGAATCACACGCCATTTTTCAGGGAAGTTAGATAAGTTCTGTGTATGTCGTCCAATTTCTTGCGTTTTATAAAAAAGGCGTCATGAAGGCTTTTATAGTCCTCCGGTGAACAGTTCTCTACGCACGATTTTGCATACGATTCCGTTTGCCAAAAAACTTGAAGAATGCCATCGCATGGATAGACTAAACATTCCCCGCAGTTCCTTATACCCCTAGCTTTTGCGCAATCCCTGATCTTATCGTACCGACACCATTTCACTGAGGGACAGCCGTAGCAAATCATCTCTTCAGGTGGCGAGCCCCCGTCTCTCCAACCGATTCTTATCCATATGTCAGCTGCTTTTTTTAACTCAGTGGGGTCATTATTAATGGTGGCGATATGCCTGGGACAGCGCCCACAATCGTCGCCACAACATCCTATTTCACCCATGATTTCCCCCAAGCATATGCGCTCGAGCGCACGTGTAATCTTACCTCACTCCAGCCCATCCTGCCCGTATTTCCGGTACAAGCCTCTGAACTGATGGTAGGTGAGGCCCAGGAGGGAGGCGGCCTGGCGCTGGTTGTGTTTGGCCTGGGTGAGGGCGCGTTTGATCAGGGCTCTTTCCAGGTCGGCCACTTGGTCATGCAAGGGCTTTTTCAGGGAAACGGCGGGCGTGGCGGCGTGGCGTGGCGCCGGGTCGGGAGAGTGCGGGGGCCGCTCGTTGGGCGCGGCCTCGTTCCGGTGGAAGGGATCGAACACAATGTCGTTGATGAGCGGCGATTCGGACGCGTACACCGCCCGTTCGATCACGTTTTTCAGCTCCCGCACATTGCCCGGCCAGTCATATTCTTCCAACGCCACCATGGCTTTTTCGCCGAGTTCGGGGGGGTCGGAACGGCCCAGTTCATGGGCCATGCGTACGGCGAAGTGGTTGGCCAGGTACAGCGCGTCCCCTTCGCGTTCCCGCAGGGGCGGGATGAACAAGACCTCAAAGGACAGGCGGTCCAGCAGATCGCTCTTGAATTTGCCCTGATCGGCCAGATCAGGCAGGTCCGCGTTGGTGGCGCCAATGATGCGGACGTCCACCCGCACCGGGGCCGAGCTTCCCACTCGTTCAAAGGACCCGTACTCCACCACGCGCAAAATTTTTTCCTGCGCTTCCAGGGGGATGGCCCCGATTTCGTCCAGAAAGAGGGTTCCCTGGTGAGCCGCTTCAAAGCGGCCGATTCTGCGGCGAAGCGCCCCGGTAAAGGCGCCCGCTTCATGGCCGAACAGTTCCGATTCGATCAGGCTGGGGGACAGAGCGGCGCAGTTCAGGGTCACAAAGGGCTCCTGCCAGCGGGAAGACAGGTAATGCAGCCGGTAGGCCGCCAACTCCTTGCCGGTGCCGCGTTCCCCGATAATGAGGATGGGCCGGTCGACCTTGGCCGCGCGGGAAAGGCGTTCGCTGAAGCGGAGGAACGATTCGGATTGCCCCAGCGCCTCCTGCGCCGGGGGAGCGGACGGGTCGGGATAAGTTGAATTAGGCATGATGGCTTCTGTGACCTCATGTTGGTATATATAACCACCGTATAGCATAATGAGCCAGAAAAAGCAACGCCGGAAAAAGCGCCTTCCCATGATAACTCATTGAAATATATACATTATGTCTCCATCTCCTCATTTGGCCCGCTTGTTGCTCTCTTACGGGCAAAACCAAGCAAAACAACGCAAGGAGAGGGCGATATCATGGGAATTTTTACTCGAGTGCGGGATATCATAAATTCGAATATCAACTCCATGCTGGACAAGGCCGAAGATCCGGAAAAGCTGGTCAAGCTGATGATCCAGGAAATGGAGGACACCCTGGTGGAAATCAAGGCCTCCTGCGCCGGCGCCATGGCGGCCAAAAAGCGGGCGCAGCGGGCGCTGGAAGAGGCGCGCGACCGGGCGCAATCCTGGGCCAACCGGGCCGAACTGGCGGTGAGCAAGGGGCGTGAGGACCTGGCCAGGGAGGCTCTGATGGAAAAGCGCCATTTTCTGGAAAAAGTGGACTCGCTGAACGCCGAAGCCGGCGAGACTCAGGCCATCATCGACCAGTACGGGGATGAAATGAGGCAATTGGAGGAGAAGCTCAATACCGCCCGGGAAAAGCAGCGTCTGCTGATTCAGCGTCATATCCACGCGCAGCGCAAGCGAAAAGCCAGGGAGGACATCCGCAAATACGAAACCTCCGATGTTTTCGTGCGTTTCGAACAATTTGAGAATAGAATAGAACGCATGGAGGCCGAGGCCGATCTGGTGGACGCGTGGCGCAAGCCTTCACTGGAAGATGAGTTCGCGAATCTGCATCAGGACGAGGAGATCGAACGCGAACTGCAGGAACTCAAAGCCAGAACGGCGCCCCGGACGAGCGGGGAAGATCGGTCCGCCTGAAACGCCACGCCTGACGCTGTTATGAAAAGGAGGAGCGATGTCGGCTCTTGGGATCTCGGCGATTTTGATTCTCAGCCTTCCTTTGGTGGTGGTGATCGGGTTCTTTCTGATCTGGGCGTTGAAACTGGTGACCGGAAAAACAGGCGCCGAAGGGGAGCGCGATGAGGCGGAAGAAACAAAACTGGTGCAGGAGCTTTACCAGGGATTTTCCCGCATGGAAAAACGTATAGAAGCGTTGGAGACGATTCTCCTGGACCCGGATAAAAAGGACAAAAAACAATGATTCGGCATGGAAGAAGACATGGATTTTGCTCATACCGGTCGCGGCGGGGAGCGGATTTCGGTTCCATGTTTGACCCGAAATTCAGGTCAAACCGCAGCGGAACCCGCCCCTACCGGTCGCGGAAAGGGGTGATCCTCGGCGTGATCCGCGGCCTGGCCGAATATTTTAATATATCGGTTTTCTGGAGCCGCTTTATCGCGGTGCTGATCCTGATTTTCACCGGCTTCTGGCCGGTGGTGGGATTGTATCTGCTGGCGGCGCTGCTCCTGAAGCCCGAACCGGTCACTCCGCTGGAAAACCCGGACGAGAAAGAATTTTATTCCTCATACACCGCGTCGCGAAAAATGGCGCTGGACCGGCTCAAGCGGACGTACAAGAGCCTGGACCGGCGGCTGCGCAGACTGGAAGACAATGTGACCGCCCGTGAATTCGAGTGGGACCAGCGTCTGAACAAGGAGTCCTAAACCAACGACGGCAATGAGCGCCAAAGGCGCGAGATATAAACCTCAAGCGCCTTTAGCCAGCGCTTTCAGGAGTCTGTTATGGATATTGTCAAAACCGCCGTTAGACATAACAAGAACGGTGTCCTCCGGGCGGACGAGGACCATGACCCGCTCGATGACGCCGTCCGTAGAGTCAAACGAGAACGCCTCTATACCCCGCTGGCGCAGATCCCCGGCCAGCTGACGGGACGAGAAGCGATTGTCTGGTGGGAATTTTTCGGGGTCGGGCGGCTCGCGTAACAACACGTAATCCGCCTCTTCAAACGAGGTAACATATTCATTCTGAAAGAATTTTTGCCTGCTGGTGTTGGTCCGGGGCTCAAAAACCGCGATCAGCCTGCCTGAAGGATAGGCCTTCCGCATGGCGGCCACGGTTTCCCGGACCTCAGTGGGATGATGGGCGAAATCATCGATCACCGTAACCCCGCGTTCCACGCCTCGCACCTCCTGCCGCCGTTTTACCCCCTGAAACAGGCTCACTCCCCGGCTTATGAGGTTGAAGTCCACGCCTAGTGTGGCGCACAGGGCCACCGCGGAAAGGGTATTGAGCATGTTGTGCCGCCCTGCAAGCGGCGTCTCCACTTCCCCCAAAACCGTTCCTTTATGAGCGATCCGCAGGCGGGTTTTGCCGCGCGCGGCGGGTTCCGCCATGGCGGCGGTCCAGTCGCAGCCGGACTCTTCAGGGCCGTAGGTTTCCATGGTTCCCCGAAATCCGGACGCCACGTCGATGGCGCCCTCGTCTTCCCCGTACACGAACAGCGCTCCCGAATCGGGAATAATGTCCAGCAATTTGCGGAAGGACGACTTGATGTGATCGAGGTCGCGGTAAATGTCGGCGTGGTCGAATTCAACCCCGGTCAGGATGACATAGCGGGGCTGATAGTGCAGAAACTTGGGCCCCTTGTCGAAGTAGGCGGTGTCGTACTCGTCGCCTTCGGCCACGAAGAGGCCGCCTTGCCCCACCTTGTAGTTTTTCATGAAATTTTTGGCGATGCCGCCGATCATGAAACTGGGGTCCAGCCCGGCGCTTTCAAGAATCCAGGCCAGGAGCGAGGACGTGGTGGTTTTGCCGTGCGTGCCGGCCACCACCAGGGATTGTTTGCCGGAAATGAATACGCTGGAGAGCACCTGCGGAAACGAAGCGCTCGGCAGTCCCAGCTCGCGCATGCGCGCCGCCTCGGGGTTGTCCCGGCGGATGACATTGCCCACCACCACCAGATCGGGGGGAGCGGAAAATTGGTCCAGATTCCCGGCCCGATACCCCTGAAACGCTTCGACACCCAGTTCGAGCAGGAAATCGCTCATGGGCGGATACACGTTGCTGTCCGAACCGGTGACGGTAAACCCTTTTTCCAGCAGCATTCCCGCGAGAGCGGCCATGGCCGTGCCGCAAATTCCCAGAATATGGATATGCCGCGTATGGGCGGGGACGATCGATTGGCTGGACTCCGGAACGTTGCTCAATGCGCTTCCTTTCACGCGATAGCCGCCCGATAGGCGAGGTTATGGATAACCGGCCGGAACGCGCGTATGGCCATGGTGCGGGGCCGCGCGGCTATCCGGTTTGTCAACAGAATTACAATAAGGCGGGCGTCGAGGTCCAGCCAGAACGACACCCCGGTAAAACCGAGATGTCCCACACTGTGACGGGAAAACAGCTCCCCGGCGCTTGAATTATGCGGGCTGGGCGAATCGAATCCCAACCGCCAGGTGGAACCGGAAGGAGCGCCTCTGTCCTCAAACATTTCGCGGACCCGCTCTGAAGAGAAGACGCCGCTTCCCGCGCCTTGGTAACAGGCGAGCAGTTCCCACAGGAGGCGCAGCAAATCGGACGCGTCGCTGAACAGCCCCGCGTGCCCGCACACGCCGCCCATGGCAAAGCAATTGGAATCATGCGCTTCGCCTCGCAAGATACGTTTCCGGCGGGGGCAGTAGCCCGTGGAAGCGAATTCGTCTCCGGAAAAGCCATGCGGCCGCCCGGTAAAAAAGCCTGTGCGCTTCAGGTGGAGCGGGGTGAAGATGCGTTCATGGGCAAAAGCGTCCAGAGGTTGTCCGCTCGCCGCTTCCACCGCCCATTCCAGCAGCATAAATCCCAGATCGCTGTATAACGCGGAAGCGCCGGGTTCGTACAAGAGGGGCTGGGAGGCGAGTTCGTTACGGACCCACGTTTTAGGGTCTGGCTGAGGACGCCGTGACAGCCAGTAGTAGTAGGGGCGGAACGCGGGCAGCCCGGAGGTGTGGGTCAGCAGATGAAAAAGGGTAATGTTGTTTCGGACCAGCGGGCTTGTTAAGGCGAGTGGCAGCAGTTTGGACAGCGGCGTATGCCAGTCCAGCGTTCCGTCCGCCACCAGCAGGCTGACCGCGAGAGCCGCGCATAGCGGCTTGGTCAGTGAGGCGATATCGAATATGGCGTCCGTGCGAACCGGCGCCGCGTCGTCTTCCGGGCCGGTCTTCCCGACGGCTTCAAGAAATAGAATGGACGGACCGCGCGCGATCAGCATGACCGCGCCGGGGAACACGCCTTCCGTAACGCCTCGTTGCAACTGGTTTCTTACCGGTTCGAAAGTATTCATTCTGGTTTGCGGCGCGTCCTTGCGCGCTTTCACGGAACGCTGAAGCTGATCGCGCCGCCCCGGCCGAAAGACGCCACGGCCCCAATCGGCCAGGTGTAATTCACGGGCCCATGCCCGAACGGCATATCCCCCCAAACGGGAATGGAAGAGGGGACCAGTTCCAAAACCCGCTCCCAAATCTGTCCGCCATTCTCCACGCCGCTGAATTCTCCCAGCAGGACTCCAGCCAGTTTTTCAAACTTACCCGCGAGCTTAAGCTGCGTGAGCATGCGGTCGACCCGGTAAAAAGGCTCGTTGATGTCTTCGAGCATGAGGACGGCGTTATCAAACGAAGGTTCAAAGGGCGTGCCGACAAGGCTGCACAGGGTGGCCAGGTTGCCTCCATAGAGCGGACCCGAAGCGGTTCCCTTTCGCGCCACTTGCCGGCCCTCCCATTCCAGCGTGGGGAAGGTTTCGTTCATGAGGGCGGACTGGAGCGCGGCCAGGGAGTCGACGGTGACTTTGGGCAGCGAATGGACCATGGGGCCGTGAAAGGTGACCAGGGAGCAGCGTTGGGAAATCGTGTTCAAAAGGACGCTCAGGTCGCTGAAGCCCACCAGTGGTTTGGGGTTCCGCCGAATCTCTTCGAAATCGAGCGACCCCACAATGCGAAGCGCGCCGGACCCTCCGCGCGCGGCTATAACGGCGTCGACTTCGGGGTTGGCGATCATGCTTTGCAAATCGGCCAGCCGGTCTTCGTCCGGGCCCGCCAGATGCCCATTTCTGGACATGATATGATCTCCCAGAACCACGCGGAAGCCCATGCCTTCAAGAATGGACACCCCGGCCTGAAACTGGTCCCGATCGAACGGGGAAGAAGTCGCCACCACGCCGATGACGGCTCTTTTGCGTAATGCGGGAGGTTTGATCGTCATAAGAAATAAGGATATCGGCGCCGGTCAGCGGTTACGCTGGTGGATGATGCGCAGCCCTTCCAGAGTCAGGAACTGGTCCTCATACTCAATGGTTTTGGCTTCACTCATCATCAGCGGGGCCAGTCCGCCCGTGGCGATCACCTTGGGGTTGGATTTCAGCTCGGCTTTCATGCGTTCAATAATGCCGTCGACCATCCCGGCGAATCCGAAGATAATGCCGGCGTTCATACTGCTCACCGTGTCTTTGGCCACCACGTATTTGGGTTTGGCGAAAATTTCCACCCTGGGCAATTTGGACGCTTTAAGAAAGAGAGCTTCCGAAGAGATCATCACGCCGGGCGATATGGCGCCTCCCAGATATTCGCCCTCCGCCGAAATGGCGTCAAAGGTGGTGGCCGTGCCGAAGTCCACGACTATCAGCGCGCATCTGTATTTTTCATACGCGGCCACGGCGTTCACGATACGGTCGGCGCCCACTTCACGGGGGTTGTCGTAGAGAATGGGCATGCCCGTTCTAATACCCGGTCCCACCAACAGCGGGGATTGCTTGAATTCGCGGCGGCAGAATTGGTCGATAGTCACCAGCATGGGGGGAACCACGCAGGAAACGATTACGTCGGAAATGTCGGACAGCGTTAAATCCTTGCTGGTGAAAAGATTGGACATCAGTATGGCGTATTCATCAACCGTGCAGTTCTGTTCGGTGCGAATGCGCCAGTGGCATTCCAGTTCGGCGCCCTTGTACACGCCTAAAACGGTATTGGTGTTACCCACATCCATAACCAGAAGACGGCTGGTCATGACTCAACCCCCAGATGTTTCCTAATAATATCGCTCACCTGCAGCGCGCAGGAGTCGGCGAGCCCCTGGTCGTTCGCTTCCACCATGACCCGAGCCAGATTTTCCGTGCCCGAATACCGGACCAGAATGCGACCGTCGGCGCCGAGCCGCTTTTCAGCGTCCTCCACGGCGTTTTTGATCGGGGGTATGGTCGAAAGGGCCGGTTTTTCGCGCACTTTAACATTGATCAGAGTCTGCGGAAACGCTTCCATGATTTTGGCCAGTTCGGACAAGGGTTTGCCGCTCCGCCGCACCGCGGCGAGCACCTGCAGCGCGGACAGAATACCGTCGCCGGTGGTGTTGTGGTCCAGAAATACGATGTGTCCCGATTGTTCGCCGCCCAGGTTGTGCCCGTTGGCCCGCATGTCTTCCACCACGTAGCGGTCCCCGACCTTGGCGCGGGTCAGGCTTACGCCGATGCGTTTGAGCGCCACTTCCAGGCCCAGGTTGCTCATCAGGGTCCCCACCACCACATCGTTTTTCAGCAGGCTCCGCTCCTTGAGATCCTTGGCGCATATGGCGCATATGAAATCGCCATCGATGATGGCGCCTTTTTCATCCACCATAATGAGGCGGTCGCCGTCACCGTCAAAGGCCACACCCACGTCGGCGTTGGTCTCACGCACGAGCCGCGCCACATGTTCCGGATAGAGCGAGCCGCAGCCGTCGTTGATGTTGTGGCCGTCCGGCTTGTTGCAGGTCACCGCCACATCGGCTCCCAGTTCCTCGAATACCGCGGGCGCGACCACATAGGTGGCCCCGTTGGCGCAGTCGACGGCTACTTTTATCCCGTCAAGCGTCATATGGGAGGGAAAAGTGTTCTTTAAAAATACGATGTACCTGCCCTGCGAGTCATTGATGCGAAAGGCCTTTCCCACTTCCTCGGCGGTGGGGCGCAGGGCGTCCATTTTATCGCTGAAGATGAGCTCCTCGATGTCCTCTTCCCACTGATCCGGCAGCTTGAACCCGTCCGGCCCGAAAATTTTGATGCCGTTGTCCTGAAACGGGTTATGGGAAGCGGAGATCACGATTCCGGCGTCAGCCCGCATGCTGTGGGTGAGAAAGGCGATTCCCGGCGTGGGCACCGGCCCCACCAGCATTACATCAACGCCCATGGAGCAGATTCCGGCGGCGATGGCGTTTTCAAGCATATAGCCGGACAATCTGGTGTCCTTGCCGATCAGCACGCGATGGCGGCGTTTGGTCCTTTTGGACAGAAAGGCCACACCGCGGCCCACCTGCATGGCCAGTTCGGTCGTCATGGGATATACGTTGGCCACACCCCGGATGCCGTCCGTACCGAACAATTTGCGCACGACTATTCTCCTTGAGTGATCCCGAAAACTTTTACGTCAGCGTTGGTGGGTGATATTTCGAGCAAAGTCAGATCCTTCGGCTTTTTCAGGACGAGTTTTCGCTTGTACTCTCCCGGACTCAGGTCGGCGACATCGACGCTCACTTCAAGGTCCTTGTTTTTGTCCAGTTTCTCCAGGCTGTTGACCGGTCCCATCAGGCGTACCTTGACTTTTTCCGGGTTGATCTGAATCTTGCCGGAACTGTTGAGAATCTTTACCGGTATTTCATCGAACGATCTGGTCACGATTTTCTGGTCGATGATCACTTCGACCTTGACGCTCTCCTTGTCCTTCAGATCGAGGTTGAGCTGACTACCCGGCAAATCGAGCGTTACCGCCTGATTAAACGATTCGACCTTCTTTTCCACGTTGATGGGCTTGGTCCAGATTGCGTCCATATTGCTCAGCGCGCTGGGAGGACCGGAAACCACCACGGCGTCGGGCGTAAACTTGACGGAGACAACTTCGTATCCCATTTGCGGGCTGCCCTGGAGAACGGGGAGTATGTTGAGCTTCTTCTTTTCTATCCGTTCGACATCCAGGGTGATGGTGGAAGGCGACAGCCTGGTCACCTTTATACCGCCCGGCAGGGACAGGTCTTCCGGCAGCATTTCAAAACTTATCTCACCCGGTTCGACTCCGCCCAGGTCTATGATTTTGCTTCGGGTTTCGCTGGACAGACGTCTGATCAGACTTCGCGGCCCGCTGACCCGGACATTCAAATCATCGATCACATCGTTGGTTATCACCAGGTCTTCGGGGACGTTGATGATTTCAAGGGGAACGGTAATGCCGATCTCCGCCGTCTCCTCCCCGACCACAAAAAGCCATAGGGCCACGGCCAGGATGAGGCTGATGATTTTGAGCCCGATATTTTGAGTAAAGAATGTGCGCAGTGAAAACATGTTATCGGCTCGCGGTTACGATCATTGTTCTTTATGTTCTTTGTCGGCGTGAGGGGACGTGAGTAGTTCCCTCAGCCGCACATCCAGGGTCGCCTTGTCCAGGCTCGGGCCGACCGTGCCGTTTTCCACGATGAATACCTGGCCCTTTTCTTCCGAAACCAGCACCACCACGGCGTCGGTTTCCTCGGTGAGTCCTATGGCCGCGCGATGCCTGGTGCCGTATGATTTATCAACCAGCGGGTTGGAGGTGAGCGGAAGGAAACATCCGGCGGCGGTGGCCCGTCCTTTCTGCACGATAACCGCCCCGTCATGCAGGGGCGACGTGGTTTGAAAGGTGCTCAGAAGCAATTCCCGCGTGACCCGCGCGTCAAGTATGGTCCCGGTTTCCGTGTAGTCGTTCAACCCCGTGGTCCGCTCAAACGCCACCAACGCGCCTATGCGTTTGCTGGCCAGGGAAACGGCGGCCCTGCTGACCTCCTCGATCAGCTGCAACCGCTCCTGCGAACCCCTGAAAAACGTGCCTCCGCCCACCTGCATAAGGACGCGTCTGATATCCGACTGAAACAGGATAATAATAACCAGCAGGATGGAACTGAGAAAGGTGCTGAGCAGCCAGCGCAGGGTCAGGAATTCGAGCTTATCCGAAATGACAAACGCCAGGAGCAGAAAGGCCAGACCGGTCAGCATCTGAACCGCCCGCGTTCCTTTGATGAACACCAGCAGCCAATAGATCAGCATGGCCACCACAACGATATCGATTATGTCCTGCCAGCGCAGGCTGGATAACAGTCCGCCCATTGCTACCCGATACGTTCCCGTTTGATTGCGTCCGTCACATCTACGATATGACGGGTCATAAGCACATTGTGCGCGCGGATGATACGCGCTCCATGGTACACACCGATGGCTGTGGTGGCGCCGGTTCCCGTGTCCCGTTCCCCGGCCGTTTCGGCTCCGGTTATCTTGCCGATAAAAGCCTTGCGGGACGTTCCCAACAGCAGGGGCCGGCCCAGCGAAGTGAGTTCCCGAAGCCGGTTGAGGATCATAAGATTGTGATCGAACGTTTTTCCGAACCCGATTCCCGGATCGATTATGATGCGGTTTTCCGGTATCCCGGCCGCCGCCGCGTAGTCGATCCGTTCCCGGAAAAATTCGATAAGCTCACCCATCAGGTCGTCGTAGGTCGGATTGACCTGCATATTCTTGGGCGTGCCTTTCATATGCATAAGCGCCACCGGCGCCTTGAGCGCGGCGGCGGTCAGGGCCATTTGGGGGTCGAAGCGCAGCGCGCTGATATCATTGATCAGAGCCGCGCCCGCGTTCACGGCTTCACGAGCCACAACGGCCTTGGTTGTATCGATGGAGATGTGGGTCCCGACCCGTTTTCGCAACTCCTCGATAATGGGGATGACGCGGTCCATTTCTTCCTGATCGGAAATGGGGTCTGAGAAAGGACGCGTGGACTCGCCACCGATATCGATGAAATCGGCGCCTTCTTCAGCCATGCGCAAGGCGTGGGCGATGGCTTTGTCTGTTTCGAAGAAATGACCGCCGTCGGAAAGAGAATCGGGGGTGACATTCAGCACCCCCATGACCAACGTTTTGCCTGAAGAGGACAGAAAATCGGGAACGATCGATTCCGGCGCCGGTCCTTCGTCCACTTCCAGCCGTTTCATAGTTCCGGGGTCGCGTTTTCTTCCGGCTGTTCGACTTTATGGCCGGACTGACGCGCCTCTCGGGTCTGGCGAATGATATCCTCTATCTCCGACGCTTCCAGCGTTTCCTTTTCCAGGAGGCCTTCCGCCAGCGCGTGCAGCATATCGGAATTGTCGGAAAGAATCTGCAGGGCCTGGCGGTACGCGCCGTTGACCAGCTTATTCACCTCGGCGTCGATTCTCTGCGCCGTTTGTTCGCTGTAGTCCCTATGCTGCGCAATTTCCCTGCCCAGAAAGATCTGTTCCTCTTTCTTGCCGAACGTGAGCGGTCCCAGTTCCTCGCTCATACCCCAGTCGCACACCATTCTGCGGGCTATGTCGGTGGCGCGTTCGATGTCGTTGCCGGCGCCCGTGGTGATATCTTTGAGTATCAGCTCTTCGGCGGCCCTTCCGCCCATCAGCACCGCCAGCGTGGACAGGATATAGCTTTTGGGCTGGGTGTGGCGTTCGTCCATGGGAAGCTGCTGGGTCAGACCCAGGGCCTTCCCGCGCGGGATAATGGTCATTTTATGAATAGGATCGGCGTGGGGGACCATCTTGGCCACCAGCGCGTGACCGGTTTCGTGATAAGCGGTGATCTTCTTCTCTTCCTCGCTGATGATCATGCTTCTGCGTTCGGCGCCCATCATGACCTTATCCTTGGCCAGTTCAAGCTCCTGCATGCCGATCTTGTTCTTGTCGCGTTTGGCGGCGAGCAGCGCCGCTTCGTTTACCAGATTCTCCAGATCCGCGCCGCTGAAACCGGGCGTGCCACGCGCGATGATAGCCATGTCCACTTCGTCGTCCAGGGGCGTTTTCCGGGAATGAACCTTGAGTATGAGTTCGCGCCCGCGCACGTCGGGAGGCGGCACGACGACCTGCCGGTCGAAACGGCCGGGCCTGAGCAGCGCCGGGTCAAGAACGTCGGGACGGTTGGTGGCGGCGATAAGGATGACGCCTTCGTTGGATTCGAACCCGTCCATCTCCACCAGGAGCTGGTTCAGGGTCTGTTCGCGTTCATCGTGGCCGCCGCCCAGACCGGCCCCGCGATGGCGGCCGACGGCGTCGATTTCATCGATGAAGATGATGCACGGCGCGTTTTTCTTGCCCTGCACGAACAGGTCACGGACCCGCGAAGCGCCGACGCCCACGAACATTTCCACGAAGTCGGAGCCGCTGATGGAAAAGAAAGGCACTCCCGCCTCCCCGGCGATGGCTCGGGCGAGCAGCGTCTTGCCGGTGCCCGGCGCGCCCATGAGCAGGACGCCTTTGGGAATGCGGCCGCCCAGACGGGTATACTTCTTGGGATCGCGCAGAAATTCCACGATCTCGTTGAGTTCTTCCTTGGCTTCCTCCACGCCCGCGACATCCTCGAAGGTGACCTTCTGGCTTTCTTCGTTCAGCAGGCGCGCCTTACTCTTGCCAAAGGCCAGCGCTTTTCCGCCGCCCACCTGCATCTGGCGCATGAAGAAAATCCAGACGCCGATAAGCAGAATCATGGGGAACCAGGAGATAAGGATGGTCATATACCAGGGGGAATCTTCCTCCGGCCTGGCGTTTATACGCACACCGCCCTTACGCAGGGAGGGGATAAGCTCGGGGTCTCGCGGCGCAAAGGTGTTATATTTGCGGCCGTCCACATATTTGCCGGAAACATCGTTACCCTGAATAAGCGCGGAAGAGATGTTGCCTTTCTCGACGGAGGACAGAAAATCGCTATAGCTGATGGTGTCGTGATCTTCCTGCGGACGGTTGAACATATTGAACAGAAAAATCATTAACAGGCTGATGACCAGCCAGAGCGCCAAATTCTTATAAAAAGGGCTCAAATTGAACCTCCAAAGAGTTTACTATAAACTTTAATACTATAATTTAAATCTCTAATCTTCAAACATATTGTGGTAAAAAATCAATTTTTATAGCTGTCGAAGAACCATCCCCCGCATTTTACTTCCAGGGCCTGCCGGTCAAAGCTTTTCACCCTGGCGTGTTCGGCCGGTCCGACGCCACCCGCCCACACTATTCTCCCGTCGCTTTCCAGGATCGGTATGAGCGGTCTTCTCCATCTCGGCGTTTTGCGGTCGATGAATATATTCTTGAGCTTTTTGGCGCCGGACAATCCCAGAGGCTCCATCCGGTCGCCCGGTCTGAAAGAACGTAATTTCATCGGCCAGGAAAGGCTTTTCGCGTCAAGAAAACACCCCCATGGTCCAACATTGAGTTTTTTCGGCGGTTTGTCAACAAGAGTAAGCCTGATTTCTCCTTCAAATCCCTCCAAGGGAAAAACGCCCGGCGCAACGATGGCGATTTCCGGCCACGCCCGCGCCGCGTCCGCCCTGTGGATAACGAACTCGCCGTGGCTGATTTCAACCCTCGTTTCATGAGGAAGATCGAAATGGGCGCTGCGCCCGGTGTCATACAGGGCGTCCAAAACCGCCTCCACATGAAGCATCGTCAACGCGTGGACCGATCCCGCCATTTTGGCCACGGCCGTCCGCGTCAGACGGGAAACCAGCGCCGGATGTTCCCGCGCCAGCCCGAATCGGTCGAAGATCACTCTATCTTCACGTTCATAGACGCTCAGTTCGGACCATCGTTTAAAAATCTCGCGTTCGAAATAGTCGTTGTCTTCCCGCGCCAGACGCGACAATCGGAAAACCGACTCGTCAAAGCGGGGGTTCAGCTCCCGAAACTGGGGGATAATTTTCAAACGCGCCCGATTTCTCAGATATTTCGCCTCCAGGTTCGAAGGATCTTCCCGATATCCATACCCATGCTTTTCAAGGTAGCCAATCAGCTCAGCCTTGGGAATCCGCAGCAGCGGCCGGATAATGGTCGCGTTCCTGGTTTCCGGCATGCCCGCGAGCCCTTCGGGGCCGACCCCCCTGATAAGCCGCATGATTATTTCCTCAACCTGGTCGTCCCTGGTATGGCCCAGGGCGATTGCGGACGACCCGGTTTGGCGCCGCGTCCGTTCGAGAAACTCATAGCGCAACTCTCGCGCCGCTTCCTGCACCGACAGCCTTGCTTTCCGGCGATGTTCCCTGACATCGCCCCGTTCCAGGAAGAACGGGTATCCGAGTTCCCGGGCCAGCTCACGGGTAAAACGGGCGTCCTCGTCCGCGGATTCGCCTCTCAATCCGTGATGAAAGTGCGCCACATACAACCGCAGACCAAGCTCCGTGTTGAGTTCATGCAGGAGACGGACCAAAGCGGTCGAATCGGGGCCTCCGGAGGCGGCCAGGACGATGCCTTCCCCTTTTTGAACGCCCGTCTCTTCTATAAACGAATTTATAATATATTTATGCAGTAATTCCATTTTTTATATTATAAGTAACTTATGACGCAAAAAGCGGTAAAGAATTGCCCGGAGCAGGATTTTTTTTCCGGACGGGGCCGCGTTTGCGCCGCTGACTCCGCGACGCATTGACTTGGAGGCGCCCATGGGCTAATGTCTGCCCGTGAGAGCGCCCACAATAGACTGAAAAAACTATGTTTTTAAACGCCATCCGCAACGCCAGCATCAAGTGGAAAATGGCCGTTCCATTTCTGCTGCTCTCCTTTATCGGCACGACCTCGCTCGCCTATATCGGACTCGCCTATCGCCTGGATCTGATCAATAAGCAGGAACGCCAGCGGATGAATCAATATTATATTGAATTTCTCTCCGAAATGCGCGACCGTCAGCAATTCGTGCTGGCTCTGGCCAGCACCACCGCGGACAATCCCAGCGTGCAGGAGGCGTTCGCCTATCGCGACCGCAAAAAGCTCATACAACTCCTGTATCCCGGGTTCCTGGATTTGAAGTACAATTTCGGTATCCGTTTTTTCCACTTTCACACGCTGCCCGCCACCTCGTTTCTCAGACTCCACCAGCTCGACAAATACGGCGACAAAATGGAGGACTATCGCAGCACCATCATGGAAGCGGCGCACACGCGTGAACGGGTCGCCGGTCTGGAAAAAGGGGCCCTGGGGCTTGGCATACGCGGCGTGGCGCCCGTGTTTTTTCACCAGGACCTCATCGGCACCCTGGAAGTCGGATACTCCTTCGGCCAGGTCTTTCTGGAAAATCTTAAAAAAAGGTCCGGCTGCAACTACGCGATCTATACCAAAGAAAACGGATCATTGGAATTGCTGCGTTCCACGCAAAGCGCGCCGGTGGAACTGAGCAAGGAAACCCTGGAAGCCTCTTTTGCCGGATCCACGCCGGATATCCTGATTTCGCCGGATAAAGCGCCCGAATTCTCCATCCTCCTGGCCCCGATCAAAGACTATTCCGGCGCAAAGATAGGGGTAATCGAAATCCTCCTGGACCGTTCGGAAATCCGGTCGATGCTCGAAGACACCTTCTACGTGACGCTGTTTGTGGGAATTGTGGGTATCGTGGCCTCCTTTCTGTGCGTCATGATCGTCACGCGCTACTTCCTGAGGCCCATCCGCCGTATCGTCAAACAGGCCAATCAAATAGCCCGCGGCGAGCGGCAGGAGCTTCTGGAGCCGATTCCCACGGATGAGATCGGCGCGCTTAACGAAGCCATCAATACCATGCTGACGTCGTTAAAGGAATCCCGCAAACAGGTTGAATACCACGCCGCGGTTCTGGAGGCGCGCGTGCAGGAGCGGACGGCCGAGTTGATCGAGTCCGAGGAAAAATACCGCACCCTGGTGGAAAACGTGCCCTTGGTGGTCTACCGCATCCGTCCCAACGGGGAAATACTCTTTATCAACCACTTCGTGGAGGAGCTTTTCGGGTATACCCCCACGGAGATTTTCCGCAACTCCCGCATTTGGAGCCGCAAGATCTATGAAGACGACCGCGCCCGCATAGTGAGTTTGCGGGAAGAGAGTTTCCGGAAAGGCAAGGAGTTCATCGCCGAGTATCGGGTGTACCATAAGGAAGGCCACGTGGTCTATGTGATGGATCACGCCATACCCTTCCAGGAGGCGGACGGCTCTATTTCCAGCGTTGACGGGATCATCGTGGATGTGACCGGCAGGATAAAACTTCAGGAACGGCTGGTGCGGAGCGAGGAAATCAAGACCATAAGCGAAGTTTCCGCGCGTCTTGCGCACGAAATCCGCAACCCGCTGGTGTCCGCGGGCGGATTCGCGCGCCGGCTTCTTTCGTCCATGAGTCCCGACGATCCCAACAGAACCAAGGTGGAAATTATCGTCAAGGAGGTCAGCCGCCTGGAAACCATACTGCGGATGATCCTGCACTATATCCAGCCGCTGGAGCTTTCCCTCAAGCCGGCGGACGTCAACGATCTCATTGAAGCGTCCGTGTCGGAGGCGAAAGGGGACGAAGAGCCGGAGCGCGGAGCCGTGGACCTGCGGCTGGAACCAAATCTGCCCGAAGTCAGCGCGGACCAGTACCAATTGAAACGCGCGTTCGTCAACCTCATTAAAAACGCGCTCTGTCAGATGAAGGAAGGCGCGTCGCTGTCGGTTTCGTCCAGGCTCGACAACGGCCTCATAGCCGTCTCCTTCGCCTACACGCCCGCGCATATATCCCCGGACGACGTGGAGCATTTCTTTTATCCTTTCGCCGTCTCCCAGATTTCCGCGGACCTTATAGATCTTCCCATCGCCAAGATCATCGTGGATAAACACGGCGGCGCCATCGAAATCGAACTGAGCGGCGACGGCCTGCTGGAAATCGTGATTACCCTGCCGGTCAAGAAGTAGAAGAAGGAAACATATTTTTTAAGATTACTTTATGGGGGGCCTTTTGGGAAATGTGGCTATGTCGTTAGCTCCGAAAAGGAGCACATGGTCTCCTTCTCCCTCTGGGAGAAGGCCGGGATGAGGGTTGACAAGTAATGCGGGGGATTCACATCCCCCGCGCCCCCGTAAGCGATTTCTCGCTTCGCTCGAAATGACCGGCGGCGCCTGAGCGCGCATGGATGACAGCGCCGACAAATGCGACCGAGCAAGATTGACACCATCGCGCGCGTGGGAAACACTATTTCGGAGTAAAGGCTATAACCAAATTTGAAAAAAGGTCCCCCATGCCCCTCCCAAAACCTTGAGACTATTCGACTGCGCCTTGGGGAGCCGGAGTCGTTGATCATGGCGCTCTGGTGAAGCGGTTTGACGGACAGAAAGAAACCAACTTTGAAGTTTTTGGGATGAGGGTCCGGGAGAAACCCTCTTTTCTAATGCGGTTATTGTTTTTACTCAGAAAGTGTGTTTACCACTCGCGCGATAGGGCCAATTTGGCTTGGTCTCAGTTATCTGCCCTTGCCCCTGGCCCCCATTCATTTCGAGCGTAGCGAGAAATCTCCCGCAGGGGGCGCGGGGGAAGAAATTCCCCCGCACGATTCCTTTTCATGCTTTTATCGACAGCCTCAGAGGGAGAAGGAGGTCATTTTCAAAAAGGGTTTCTCCCGGCAAAGTCCTGTAAGGTCTTTTAAAGCTTGTTCATGACTTCCTTGGCCCGTTCGCCCAGGCGGCCCAGATGTTCGACCACATGGACGCCCGCGGCTTTCAGGGCCGCGATCTTGTCCGACGCCTTGCCCGCGCCGCCGCTGATGATGGCGCCCGCGTGGCCCATTCTGCGGCCGGGAGGTGCCGTCTGCCCGGCGATAAAGCCGAAGACCGGTTTGGTCATGTTTTCCTTGATAAAGGCGGCCGCTTCTTCTTCCGCCGACCCGCCGATTTCGCCGATCATGACCACGCCCTTGGTGTCGGGGTCCTGCTCGAACAAACTCAGCAGATCGATAAAGCCCATGCCGATGACCGGATCGCCGCCGATGCCGATGCAGGTGGTCTGGCCAAGACCGGCGTGGGTGAGCTGATCCACCACTTCATAGGTCAGGGTGCCGCTGCGGGAGATGACTCCCATTATGCCTTCCTGGTGGATATGGCCGGGCATGATGCCCACTTTGGCCGAACCGGGTGAGATGATGCCCGGGCAGTTGGGACCGATCATGTTGGTTCCGTGATCTTTCAGAAAATGTTTTACCTTGACCATGTCCAGGGCGGGTATGCCTTCGGTGATGCAGACCACCAGGGCCACGCCGGCCGCGGCGCCTTCCATGACCGCGTCCGCCGCGAATGCGGGCGGCACGAAAACCAGGGACGTGTTGGCGCCGGTTTCCTTCACGGCCTGCGCCACCGAATCGAACACGGGGACGCCGACCGCGGTCTGGCCTCCCTTGCCCGGCGTCACGCCGGCGACCACCTTGGTTCCGTACGCGAGGCACTGTTCCGCGTGAAATGATCCTTCCTTGCCGGTAATACCCTGCACAACGACTCTGGTGTTTTTATCGACCAGTATGCTCATGAGCGCTTCCTTTCAAACACGATCGTCCGGGTACGCTTTTGCCGCAAGCTCTCAAGCGCCGGACGGTGAGGTCTCTTCCCTACCTGACGGCGTCCGCGACCATATCCGCGGCTTCAACGATGGTGCCCGCCACGGAAAAATCCAGTCCCGATTCCTGCAGCATCTTCCGTCCCAGCTCCACATTGGTGCCTTCCATGCGGACGATCAACGGCACGGATATGTTGACCGTGTTGGCGGCCTGGATCACGCCTTCCGCCAGCCGGTCGCACCTGAGGATGCCGCCGAAGATGTTGATGAGGATGGCCTTGACCCGCGGATCGGACAGAATGATCTTGAAGCCGTTGGTGATCATTTCCGCGCTGGCTCCGCCGCCCACGTCAAGGAAGTTGGCCGGTTCCGCGCCCGCCAGCTTGATGACGTCCATGGTGGCCATGGCCAGACCGGCGCCGTTGACCATGGCGCCCACATTGCCGTCCAGGCGGATGTAGTTCAGATTGTGTTCGGAAGCTTCACGCTCCAGGGGGTCTTCCTCGTCCGGATCGCGCAGTTCGACGATATCCTTGTGCCGGAACAGGGCGTGATCCTCAAAGGTGACCTTGGCGTCCAGTACCAGCGCCCGGTCGTCGGAGGTTATGATCAAAGGATTGACCTCCACCAGGGAGCAGTCGTACCGGGTGTACATGTCAAACAGGGGCGCCAGCAGCAGACCGATGCTTTTGAACATGGCGGGCCCCAATCCCAGACCGAGCGTCAGTCTGCGGATCTGGTAGGGCATGAGTCCGGTTATGGGGCTGATGGGCTCTTTTAAGATCAGTTCGGGGTGTTTGGCGGCGATCTCCTCGATCTCCATGCCGCCCGCCGCGCTCATCATGATCACGGGCATGGCTTTGGACCGGTCCAGGGTAATACCCAGATAGAGTTCCTTTTTGATCCCCACCACTTCTTCGACCAGAACTTTGCGCACCAGCTTGCCTTCGGGGCCGGTCTGCGGGGTGACCAGGGTCATGCCCAGGATCTTTTCGGCCGCCTGCCGTACCTCGTCCAGCGATTTGGCGACTTTGACGCCGCCTCCCTTGCCTCTGCCGCCGGCGTGAATCTGAGCTTTCACGGCAAACGCCGAACCGCCCAGTTTTTCAGCTATCTGAAGCGCCTCTTCCGGCGTCGTGGCCACACCGCCCTGAGGTGTGGGCACATTGAATCGCTTCATTAACTCCTTGGCTTGGTATTCGTGAATTTTCATCGCTGTTCCATCCCTTGGCTGAGTTAACGTTAAGATATGTCACAAGCTCACGCCGATGCTCTCGTAAATATTTCTTGGTAACGCAAAAGAATACCTAATTGCAAGGCCGTTTTTTCAAAAGGCGCCGCCGGTCATTTCGAGCGCGGCGAGAAATCTCAAGGGGGCGCGCCCCGCGAATAGCGGGATCTGCGAGGGGCGAGAATCCCCCGCATTACTTATCAACCCTCTGCTTTGATGGCAGGCGCCTTTCCCGGATATTACCGTTTTCATTATTGAAACTTTTTTGGTATTGTCTTCGATGGGGTCGACGCCTATAATCGCGTCCCCATGAAGCGAACGAGAACGAGATTCTTATCCCGCATCGTCCATAAAGCTATAACATTCCTCAAAGCCGGGAAATGACAGCGTCTACTTTTGTTTCGGAAAATGTGGTGGAAATTGACCTGGGAGCGTTGCGGGCCAATTACCGGGCCGCGCAAAGCCTGCTGGCGCCGGGTCAGAACGTCATGGCCGTGGTCAAGTCGGACGCGTACGGTCACGGCATGGTTGAAATATCTCGCGAACTGGTCAGGATGGGGTGCGGCTTTCTGGCCGTATTCAACCTGGAAGAAGGGCTGCGGCTGCGGGAAGCGGGCATTGTGACGCCCGTTTTGATCATGAAAGGCGTGACCCCGGAGCAGGCCCCGGCCTGCGTGGGCCATAATCTGACCCCTGCGGTCTACGATCCGGAGGTCGCCCGCGCGCTGCACGATCTGGGCGTACAGCAGAACCGGCCGGTTCCCATCCACGCCAAGATCGATACCGGTCTGGGCAGGCTGGGCGCGATGTTCGACGACACCGTAGATTTCCTGCGGCGCCTCAAGGGGCTTGCGGGGGTGGAGGTGGAAGGCGTCATGTCCCACATGGCGGTGGCGGGAGCCAACGACTATACCACCCTGCAGCTGAACCGGTTCCGCCAAGTGGTGGAGATGGCGCGGGAGATGGGATTCCCGGTCCGCCACACGCACGCCGGTAACAGCGGGGTCTTTCTTTCGGACGCCAGCGGCCCCGGCGACTGGGTGCGGCTGGGCCTGTTTTTGTACGGGGTGTTGTCCGTTCCGGCCGAAGAGAGCCGGTTTATCGGCCTTGTCCCGGTGATGCGCTACACAACCAGGATCATTCAGATCAAAAAATTGCCGCCGGGGCAGAGCGTCAGCTATAATCGTACCTATATTACGGACGGACCCAGAGTGGTCGCCGCCATTCCCGTGGGATATAATGACGGTTTTTACCGGTTGTTCTCCAATTCCGCGCAGGCGCTGGTTCGTGGGAAACGGACGCCGGTGGTGGGATCGGTGTGTATGAACCTGACCATGCTGGACGTGACCGGCCTGCCCGATGTACAGGTGGGCGATGAGGTGGTTTTGCTGGGGAGACAGGGGGATGAGCGCATCGGAGCCGATGAGATGGCGGCAAAGGCTCAGACCATTTCCTACGAGCTTTTATGCAACCTGGGTAACCGCAACCGGCGGGTCTATCTGAATGGAGAGGTATAAGAAGGAGTAAATGCTGAGTTCATGAAAGAGCGAATTGCTGATATACTGGAAATAACTCTACGACGCCTTTTTGAAAAAGGCGTTTTTGTTCCGTGTGAAACGCCGGAGTACACCATAGAGGTTCCGCGGGAAGAAAAGCACGGGGATTTCGCCACTAATCTGGCCATGACCCTGGCCCGCGCCCAGAAAAAATCGCCCCGCCAGTTGGCTCAAGCCATAATCGACAACATCGAGGACCCCGAAAGTCTGATCGAGCGGGTGGAAATAGCGGGCCCCGGTTTCATCAATTTTTTCGTGTCCGCCGCCAGCTGGAAGAACACCCTGCGGGAAATCGTGGCGCGCGGCGACAAATTCGGGTCGTCCAAATACGGGAAGGGCAGGAAGGTCCAGGTGGAATTCGTGAGCGCCAACCCCACCGGCCCCTTGCACGTGGGCCATGGACGGGGAGCCGCCGTGGGCGACGCGCTGGCCAATATGCTCCAGGCGGCCGGTTTCGAGGTGGAACGGGAGTATTATATAAATGACGCCGGGACCCAGATGGAAACCCTGGGCCGGTCCATGCTGCTGCGTATCAGGGAGCTGCGGGGAGAGGAGATCGTTTTCCCGGAGAACTCCTATCAGGGCGAGTATGTGCGGGACCTGGCGCGCGAATTTCTGGATCTTCCGCAATCCGCCGAGCTGCCTGAAGACGAGGAAAAGGCCGTGGCCATGCTGGGCGCGTTCGCGGCCGGCCGCATTCTGGCTACCATACGCGAGGACCTGGAAGCGTTCGGCGTTAAGTTCGACTCCTGGTTCAGCGAGAAATCCCTGGTGGAAAAGGGCGATCTGGACCAGGTGCGGAAGATCTTCAAGTCCAAGGATCTGCTGTACGAGGAAGAAGGGGCGCTGTGGTTCAAGGCCACGGAATTCGGCGATGAGAAGGACCGGGTGCTCGTGCGTTCCAACGGCGCGGAAACCTACTTCTTTTCCGATGTGGCCTACCATTGGGACAAGGTCCGGCGGGGATTCGATCTGCTGGTGGACGTGTGGGGTGCCGATCATCACGGCTACATTCCCCGGGTGCGGGCCAGCCTGGACGCGCTGGGGGGACACGGGGCGCGCCTGACGGTGCTCATGGTGCAACTGGTGAACCTCATGCGCGGCGGCGAACAGGTGGCCATGTCCAAACGGGCGGCTCATTTCGTGACCCTGCGGGAGGTCATCGACGAGGTGGGCGCCGATGTGGCGCGGTTTATCTTTCTGACCCGCAAATCCGACGCGTCGCTGGACTTCGACCTGGAGTTGGCCAAGGAACAGAGCAACGATAATCCGGTCTATTATGTGCAATACGCGCACGCGCGCATCGCCAGCGTATTGAGGCTGGCCGAGGAGCGGGGCGTTGAGCTGGCGCCGCCCGATCAGGTCAAGCTGGACGCGCTGGGCGAAAAGATGGAGATGAAGCTCATCAAGCGGCTCAGTTCTTTCCCGGACGAAATCCGTTCCTGCGCGGAAGCGTTTGAACCTCATCGCCTGACCTATTATCTGCGGGATCTGGTGTCCGACTTTCATCGCTTTTATCACGACCACCGCATTCTTTCGGACGATGGGGAACTGACGCAAATCAGGCTTTTGTTCGTCAAGGCTATCAAGACCGTTATCGCCAATGGTCTTTCGCTTCTAGGGGTAAAAGCGCCGGAATCGATGTAATCATGGCACAGGCCGAAGAGAAAAAGACGAAACGATTTACCCTCCGGTTCGGCGCAGCCGGTCTTATGATCAGCAGCCTGATCATGGTTATTGTTCTGGCGTGGTTTTTTGTTCTGGGCGTGCTGGTGGGTCGGGGCGACATACCGGACCCCTTTGATCTGCCGTATCTGAAAAAGCTGGCGTGGAAAGTCAATGTGGCGGCGGACCCCGGGGTGACCGTGACCAAGCCGGAACAGGCCCGGTCGGTTCAGGCCCAAAAAGGGCCCGCGGAACAGCCCGAACCCGATATCGACTTGAACTTTTTTTCCGACGTGGAGAAAAAACGGTCGGTCGTCACCGGCATTATTCCCAAGGAAGGGGCTGAAAGCGAGGAATCGTCCAGTCTTTATACGGTGCAGCTCGCCAGCTTCAAGGACGGACAAAAGGCTCAGAAATTTGTGGAAGATATGGCCGGAAAGGACGTTAACTGTTATATATCGCCGGCTAAATCCAAGGATGTGCAATGGTTCCGCATCCGCACGGGGCGGTTTGACAGTCTGGAGTCGGCGCAGGCCATGGTAGCCGACCTTGACGAGAAGCTGGGGATTAAGACGATGGCGGTTAAAATTAAATGACCGGCCACCGCCCTTACCGGTTTCGAACAGTACGGCGGTAGTCAGAGAAAGGATTTCCGGCTGAGACAATGCTGAGAAAAGCCACCATTGGGGACGTGAAACCCATTCACAAGTTATTGACGTCCTTTGCGAACAAGGGCGATTTGCTTCCGCGCAGCCTGAGCGAGCTCTACGACCATTTGCGCGATTACGTGGTTTCCGTGGATAAGGAAACCGGGGAGATAAACGGCGTTTGCGCGCTGCACATCTGCTGGGAAGGGTTGGCGGAAATCCGTTCGCTGGCGGTCGCGGAATCCTATCAGGGTAAGGGATTGGGAAGAGAGCTGATCGAGGCCTGTTTATCGGACGCCATAACCCTGGGGATTTATGAAATTTTCGTGCTGACGTACCGGCCCGGATTCTTTGCGCGATTTGAATTTAAGGAAGCGGACAAGTCGGCGTTGCCGCATAAGATATGGGCCGACTGCGTTAAATGCGTCAAATTTCCCGAATGCGACGAAATAGCCATGATACTGAAATTATAGGCGATGTCGTGTTCGGCCGCCATTCCCGCGCATGAAGGGATTAAACGTTTTTCTCGCCTTTCGCGTCGTGGTTGTAAACATTGCGTTACACTAACGCCACAAACCCGAACCGCGTAAGGTGGTGAGAAAACGGGAGATTGGCGGATACATAGAGAAGATCATGATCGGAACATTTATAAAAAAGATTGTCGGCAGCCAGAATGATCGCGAACTCAAGCGGATGTCGGTCATTGTGGACGAAATAAACAGCCTCGAACCTTCATTGCGCGTAAAATCGGATCGCGAATTACAGGAAATGAGCGCGCAGTTGCGGAGTCGCGTCCGGAACGGCGAGACGACCGATGAGGTGTTGCCGGAGGCGTTCGCGCTGGTTCGGGAAACGGCGACCCGCACGCTGGGCCAGCGGCCGTTCGATGTGCAGCTTCTGGGCGGCATTACGCTGCATGAAGGAAAAATAGCTGAAATGAAAACCGGCGAGGGAAAAACGCTCGCCGCCACCCTGCCGGTCTACCTCAACGCGCTCACCGGAAAAGGCGCGCACGTGGTTACCGTCAACGATTACCTGGCCTCCCGCGACGCAGAATGGATGGGGGTCATTTACAAATTTCTGGGCATGTCGGTGGGCGTGATCCTGCACGGTCTGGATGACCAGCAGAGAAAGGCGGCCTACGGCGCGGACATAACCTACGGCACCAATAACGAATTCGGCTTCGACTACCTGCGCGACAATATGAAGTTTTCGCTGGAGGACATGGTGCAGCGGGAATTCCATTTCGCCATTGTGGACGAAGTGGACTCCATTCTTATAGACGAGGCGCGGACGCCGCTCATTATTTCCGGGCCCAGCGATGACTCGACGTCCCTTTATTACCAGTTGAACCAGCTCGTGCCGAGGCTCAACAAGGAAACCGATGTCAGCATCGACGAAAAGGCCAACACCATTTACCTGACCGAGGAGGGGGTTTCTCACGCCGAGAAACTGCTCAAGGTTGAAAACCTGTACGATCCCAAATACATCGAGGTCATCCATCACATCAACCAGGCGCTCAAGGCGCACAACATGTTCAAACGCGATGTGGATTACATCGTGAAGGACGGCGAGGTGATCATTGTCGATGAGTTCACCGGCCGGTTGATGCCGGGAAGGCGCTACAGCGAAGGATTGCATCAGGCGCTGGAAGCCAAGGAAGGGGTCAAGATAGCCAGTGAAAACCAGACGCTGGCGTCCATCACCTTTCAGAATTATTTCCGCATGTACGAAAAGCTGGCGGGCATGACCGGCACCGCGGACACGGAAGCCGCGGAGTTCAAGAAAATCTACGATCTCGACGTGGTGGTTATTCCCACCAACAAGAAGATGATCAGGGAGGACAATTCCGACCTGGTGTATAAAACGGAACGGGAGAAATTCCAGGCGGCGGTCGACGAAATCGTGGAATTGCATCAACAGGGCCGGCCGGTGCTGGTCGGCACCATCAGCATCCAGAAGTCGGAACTCGTCAGCGGCATGCTCAAGAAAAAGGGCGTCAAGCACGAGGTGTTGAACGCCAAGCATCACGAACGCGAAGCGGCCATCGTGGCAGACGCCGGGCAGATGAACGCGGTGACCATATCCACCAACATGGCCGGACGCGGCACGGACATTGTGCTGGGCGCCGGCGTGCGCGAACTGGGCGGTCTGCACATTCTGGGAACCGAGCGGCATGAAAGCCGCCGCATCGACAACCAGCTCCGGGGCCGTTCGGGCCGCCAGGGGGACATCGGTTCCAGCAGGTTTTATCTCTCCATGGAAGACGATCTGATGCGGATCTTCGGTTCCGAACGTATTTCGGGCATTATGGACAGGCTGGGCATGGAGGAAGGCGAACCCATCGAGAATTCGCTGGTGACCAAAGCCATAGAAAACGCTCAGAAACGGGTTGAAGGCCGCAACTTTGAAATCAGGAAGCATCTGCTCGAATATGACGATGTCATGACGCAGCAGAGGAAGGTGATCTACGAACAGCGGCGCCAGATACTGAGCGGCGATCTGCGCGAGGAGATCTTGAGTTTTGCCGAGGAACTGGCGGAAAGCCTGGTGGAGCAGTTTACCGATCCGGAGAAATACCCCGAGGATTGGGAACTGAAACCCCTGACCGACGCGGTGTTCATGCAACTGGGCGTAAAGCTGCGCTTTAAGCCGGAAGAGGTGGAGAACCTCACCCAGGACGGACTGAAGGAACAGCTCGTAGAGCTTGTGCGCCAGGGCTATCAGAGCAAAGTGGATGAAGTGGGCGAAGACTCCATGCAGTATCTGGAACGCATGGTGATGCTTCAGATTTTGGACAACCTGTGGAAAGATCATCTCCTGGCCATGGATCACCTCAAAGAGGGCATCGGCATGAGGGCGTACGCGCAGCAGGACCCGCTCCGGGCCTACAAGAGCGAGGGGTTTCAGATGTTCACCGCCCTGGTGGATCGCATCAAGGATGAAACCGTGTCCACAATCCTGCGTATCCAGCCGATGAAAAGAGAGGAAGTCGAAGAGCGGATCGTCCCCAAGGAGCAGGAGTTGGTGATGAGCCGCGGAGACGGCGACGCGAGACCGGAACCTCAAAAAAGAAAGAAGGAAAAAGTTGGCAGAAACGCCCCATGCCCCTGCGGAAGCGGAAAAAAGTTCAAGAAGTGCTGCGGAGCGAATCAGTAATATAAAAGTCCCCGGTTTTGTTTTCGCCGCCGCTCCAAGTTACCAGAAGAAAAAAGACGCCAACGATCTGGCGCTGATTTACGCGCCCCGGCCCGCCACGGCGGCGGGCGTGTTTACCCGCAACCAGGTCAAGGCGGCCCCGGTCCTCTTGTCCCGGCGGAGGATCGAAAGCGGTCGGGCCCAGGCGATCCTGGTCAACAGCGGGAACGCCAACGCCTGTACCGGCGACGAGGGGTATCGGGACGCGGAACGCGCGACCGGATTCATAGCGCAAAAGTTCGGCGCCGCGCCGGATACGGTTCTGGTGGCTTCCACCGGCGTTATCGGAAAACGGCTCAACCTGGACGGTATTGAACAGGCCGTTCCCCTGCTGGCGGAAGGTCTTTCAGATGAAAAGTTCCCGGAGGTGGCCAAGGCGATCATGACCACCGACACTTTCCCCAAACTCAGCGCCAAACAAGACGCTATCGACGGCAAGCCTTTCGTGGTGGCCGGCGTGGGTAAAGGGGCGGGCATGATGCGCCCCGACATGGCCACCATGCTGGTGTTCATCCTGACGGATCTGGCCATGGAGCCCGGCCGGTTGCGGAGAATCCTGGAAACGGTCGTGGATCGCTCGTTTCACCGTATCAACATAGACGGCGACACCAGCACCAACGACACGGTGATCGCCCTGGCCAGCGGGGCCGCGGGTAACTCCCCGGAGGCGCTGAACAAGCCCGGGTCCCTGGCGGTGGTGGAGAAGGCTTTCGAAGCGGTGGCGGACGACCTGGCCCGCATGATGGTCAAGGACGCCGAAGGCGCCACCAAGTTTGCGGAAATCACCGTGCGGGGAGCGTACGACGAAGCGCAGGCCCGGACCATAGCGCACACGGTGGCGGAATCGAAACTGGTGAAAACGGCCTTTTTCGGCGAAGACGCCAACTGGGGCCGCATCATGGCCGCCGTGGGCAGGAGCGGGGCCCGGCTCGATCCCGCCGCGATCGATTTGTTCATAGACGATGTTCAGCTTGTCCAAAATGGGTTATGGCTCGGCCCCGAATCGGAGCGTGACGCCACTCAAAAGATGAAAAACCGGGAATTTCAGGTTATTATAGACGTGAAGCAGGGAGACGGACAGGCGAAAGTCTATACCTGCGATCTTTCCTACGACTATGTCCGCATCAACGCGGAGTATAGAACGTAGGCGAGCGATCCGTTATATGGCTGGAATTGACACGCGAAAACCAAAAAAGACCCTGACCGGCGTTTTAAAAACCTTGCTCATGCTGTTTTTCGTGGCGCCCGGCACCTTGTTTTTCGGAACCTTGGCCATTGCCCGGAGACGGAGAAACCCGTTCGACGTCGGTAGAAGATGGGCCCGCTTTGTCCTCTCCATAACCGGAGGGAAGGTGCGGGTTTGGGGCGCGAGCAATCTGAACCCCCACGAAAGCTATGTGTTCGTGGCCAACCATCAGTCGATTTTCGACATTCTGGCGCTGATGGCCTATCTGCCCGCGCCGTTCCGCTGGCTGGCGAAGAAGGAATTGTTCCGGATACCATTCTTTGGACAGAGTATGCGGAGCATCGGCTGTATTCCGGTGGACAGGAATAAAAGTCAGTCCGGAGTGCGCAGCCTGATCCAGGCTTTGAAGGAGGTCCGCAACGGATCGTCCGTGATGATCTTTCCCGAAGGGTCGCGGAGCGCGGATGGTTCGATACGGGTGTTTAAACCCGGCGCCTTTTTTCTGGCGTTGAGATCGGGCGTTCCGGTAGCCCCGGTGGCCATTATCGGCGCCCGCGATATGATGCCGCGCGACTCGATTTCGGTCCGGCCCTGTGAGATGAAAATCGTTATCGGTCCGCCCATCCCGGTGGCCGGGATGAAGATGACCAAGGAACAGCTAGCCCAAAAAGCGTGGGAGGATATCGCTTCCGCTGTCGATCGATATGGAAAAACCGCTCCTGTCACAGCCCTGTCCTCCTGAAACACTGCGTCTCACCCCTCTGGGGGGATTGGGGGAAATCGGCCTCAACATTATGACTCTGGAATATGGCGACGCCATGATCGTCATTGACGCGGGGCTGATGTTTCCGGAGGACTACATGCTGGGAATCGACATCGTGATTCCCGACCTCACCTACCTAAAGGAAAACAAGGAAAAGATTCTGGCCGTCGTGATCACCCACGGGCATGAGGACCATATCGGCGCTTTGCCGTTCCTGCTCCGGGAGATTCACGCGCCGGTTTACGGAACGCCGTTTACTCTGGAGTTGGCGCGCGGCAAATTCAGAGACTGGCCGACGCCGCGTGATCCCGATTTCAGAGAGGTACAGGCGGGCGATGTGCTGTCCATCGGCCCGTTTGAAGTGGAATGTGTCCGCGTATGCCATTCCATTGTGGATTGTATCGGTCTGGCCATACGGACCCCGGTGGGGGTGGTGGCGCACTCGGGAGATTTTAAGATAGACGCCGGCCTTCCGGACTCCATGAGGACCGATCTGGCCCGTTTCGCCCAATTGGGCAAGGAAGGCGTGCTGGCGCTGCTCGCCGATTCGACCAACGTGGAGCGGGAAGGGCACACCTTATCCGAACGGGACGTTGAAAAGACACTGGCGGACATATTCGACGGGTGTACGGGACGGATCATCCTGGCGGTGTTTGCCAGCCACATCCGCCGTATTCAGCAGGTCATCGATCTGTCCTTTGAGCGGGGCCGCAAGATCATTTTCGACGGCAAATCAATCGTCGCCGCCGCGCGGATCGCTCAGGCCCTGGGATACCTGACCATTCCCAGGGATACGGAAGTGGATCTGGGCGCGCGTCGCCGTTTTCAGGATTCGGAGCTGACGATCATCACTACGGGGAGCCAGGCCGAACCGCTGTCCGCTCTCAGCAGAATGGCCTTCCAGCAGCACCGGCAGCTGGAAGTCAAGGCGGGCGATACGGTAATTTTCTCCTCCAGTTTCATTCCCGGCAACCAGCGAGCCATCACGCGTATCATCAATCTGCTTTACCGGCAGGGGGCCGAAGTAATCTATGAAACGGTTTCCGACATACACGCGTCAGGCCACGCGTACCGCGATGAATTGCGAACCTTCATCAGGGCGGTGAATCCCCGGTATTTTATCCCCATTCACGGCGAATACCGCCATCTGGTGAGGCACAGCCGCCTGGCCCTGGAGATGGGCATGGAACCGGGCCGGGTTATAGTGGCCGAAAACGGCAGGCAGGTCCTGCTGGGCCGGGATCATGGCGAACTGGCGGGATGGGCGCCGTTCGGACGGATCCTGGTGGATGGGAAAGGCGTGGGCGATGTGGATTCGCAGGCGCTCAAGGATCGGCGCAGACTCTCCGAACATGGAACCGTCGCGGTGACGCTGGCGGTGGAAAAAGACACCGGCAGACCGCTGGCCCCCATCCATGTGACGTCGAGAGGCTTTGCGCAGGACAGCGACGACAATACGTTGCTGGAGAACATTAAAACGGTGGCTCTGGAAAATTTGCATGAGACGCGTTGGTCTTTTCCGCGCAATTGGACAGTTGTGGAAGAGAATATGGCCCGGGCCGTAAAAAAATATGTTTATAAGACGATGGAGCGCCGTCCGGTAATTTTAGTGAAGATAGTCGCTATATAAGCGCCTCTATTGACTTTTTCGGCTCTTTGGGCTTAGATGCGTACTGTGGGAAAAGCTAAAAACAATAAAAAAGCCAAATCGGAAGAGACAATGGCCAAGGACCTGCGCAGGGAACTGCTCGGCGTGGCCTTTCTGGCCTTCGCGCTCCTGTTCGCCTTTAGTCTTTTTTCGTTCTCGCCCGAAGATCCTTCTCTGGACACCGCGGCCACCAAAGCGGCGGAAATCCATAACCTGCTCGGCGTGGTGGGAAGCTATACGTCCGGCTTGCTCATTCGCCTGCTGGGCTTAAGCGCGTTCTGGTTCCCTATCATCTTTTTCACCCTGGCCGCCAGCGCGTTCACGGGATCGCGTCCCCGGCGTCCCATACTGTTGGCCGTGGGCGCGTTTGTGCTGGTTTTGAGCACGGCGGGGCTCCTGGCGCTCGGTCCCCGCGAAATGCAGCTATTCAACGAGAAGTTTTCCAGCGGCGGGATTCTGGGATTGTTTATCGAACGGGGCCTGGTGGGCTACGTGAACGGTATCGGCGCGGCCATTGTGCTGATATCCGCGTTGGTCGCGGCGGCCCTTATCTGCACCAACTTTTCGCTGATCGGCCTTTCCCTGTTTGTGTGGGATAAGACAAAAAGGGCGACCGGCGCCGTCATGGATCTGGCGGAGAAGCGCAAGGGCCGGAAAGTCAAGGCGCGGGCCAGAACCGAACACTCCAAGAAGCTGGGGCAGACCGAAGCGGTGATTATCGAACCGCCTCCGCCGGTAAAAATCAAGGAACGGTCCGAACCGGAGTTCAAGCAGCAGCAGCTCAGCTTCATGTCGGCCGGCGAACACACCTTCCCCTCGCTCGACCTGCTGGATAATCCTCCCCCGGTGGAGATGAACGTGCAGCGGGAAAGCCTCCTGATGAATTCCAGGTTGCTGGAGAAAAAGCTGCTGGATTTCGGCGTGGAAGGCAGCGTGGTGGAGGTGGCGCCCGGCCCCGTGATCACCATGTATGAATATCAGCCCGCGCCGGGCGTCAAAATAAGCAAGGTGGCGGGTCTGGCCGACGATCTCGCGTTGGCCCTGCGGGCCCACTCAATCCGGATCGTGGCGCCGATTCCGGGAAAGGCGGCCATAGGCATCGAGATTCCGAACAACCATCGGGAAACGGTATATCTGAAGGAAATCTTCAGCTCGGAGCCGTTCGGAGGCGCCGCTTCCAAGCTGACGCTGGCCATGGGCAAGGACATAACCGGGGTTCCGGTCGTGGCCGATTTGTCCAAAATGCCGCATCTGCTGATCGCGGGAGCCACCGGTTCGGGAAAGAGCGTCGCGCTCAACGCCATGATCCTGAGTATTTTATACAAGGCGTCGCCCGATGAAGTCAGATTCCTGATGATCGACCCCAAGCGGATCGAATTATCCACGTTCGAGGGTATCCCGCACCTGCTTCACCCGGTGCTGAGCGATCCCAAACAGGCTACGCTGGGGTTGCGCTGGGCCGTGGAGGAAATGGAACGGCGATACAAGCTTCTGGCTAAAATCGGCGGACGAAATATAAAGAATTACAACGCCAAGCTGAAAAAGCTTCCCAGGGAACAGAAACTGGACGAGGACGGCGAAGAGCTTAACGAGCTGCCCTACATCGTGGTGGTTATCGACGAGCTGGCCGATCTCATGATGGTGGCCTCCAAGGAAGTGGAATCTTCCATTACGCGTCTGGCGCAAATGGCGCGGGCGGCGGGGATTCATTTGATTATCGCCACGCAGCGGCCTTCGGTGGACGTGCTGACCGGCGTGATCAAGGCCAACTTTCCGGTGCGCGTGTCTTTTCATGTGTCCTCGCGCGTGGACTCGCGCACTATTCTGGACACCATCGGCGCCGAGCGGTTGCTGGGCAACGGCGACATGCTCTTTTTGCCTCCGGGAATGTCCAAACTTCAGCGTCTGCACGGGCCTTACGTCTCCGAACCGGAAGTTAAGGCGGTCGCCGATTTTCTGAAGGAGCAGCGGAAGGAGGAGGAGCCCACCGGGCCTATTCTCGATCTGGAACTGGCCGCCGAGAGTTCGCCCACTGATGAGGAGTATGACGAAAAGTGGGAAGAGGCCATCCAGGTGGTGACTGAAACCGGACAGGCGTCTATTTCCATGTTGCAGCGCAGACTGCGCGTCGGCTACAACCGCGCCGCGCGAATGATAGAACTGATGGAGCGCGAAGGGCTTGTCGGCCCTTCCGACGGCATTAAACCACGGCAGGTTTATGTAAACAGGTAAACGACGGGGCGCAAAAATCCAATGAATATGAAATTAAACCGAATCATACTTTTATTTTTTCTCGCGGCGCTGATCAATCCCATCACGTTCGCGGCGGCGGGCCAGCCGTCGCAGCCCAGCCCTGAACTTCTGGAACGGGTGAACGATCACTACCGGACCATGGAGTCCTTTGAGGCGGATTACAAGCAAATCGCCGAAAGCCCGACCATGGGCGGACCGCAAGCCATTGTTTTCAAAGACGTTTCCTATGGCAAAATGTTCTTTAAAAAACCCGACATGATCAGGCTCGATCAGACCAAGCCGCGCGAAGAGACGCTGGTTTCAGACGGCAAAGTGAGCTGGTGGAGCATTCCCGATGAAAAGAAGGCTTACAAATACACGCCCCAATCGCAATCCGGAGCCCTGAAAGCGCTGGTGGACATTTTTTCGGGCAAAGGCACACTGAGCGAATCGTTCCGGGTTTTGCTCCTGGATGAGAAAGACGGCGCCATAATGCTCCGGTTGAATCCAAACGTTTCCGGCAGCGATTTTGAGTACATCGATGTTACTTTGGACGCCAAATCACTCAAGCTGATGGCGCTGGATCTGGCGTACCTGATGGGGCAAAAGACCAACTTCACCTTTGAAAATGTCAAGGAAGGGGTCGATTTGGCGTCTGATTACTTTTCATTCGTTCCTCCCAAGGGAACCGAAATCCTGAATCAGAATCCGTAACCGACGCGCAGAGATCAACGGTGGGGGGCTTTCCCCCCCGCCGTCATTGCCGAAACCGTTTCTTATCCGCCTCAAGCGCTTCCGCTATCTCGGTTCCCAGTTCGGGCAGTTTCCAGAGAATGCGTTCCCATGACGGCAGGTAACGCGTTTGAAGACTGTTCTCCCGGATTTTCTTCTCCAGGTCCAGTATGGTCTGCTGCAGTCCCTGATCCACATACGGTTTGAATTCGGGATAAGTGACGGTGAAACGAAGCATTTTCTCCGCCATATGGGCCGGAGCCGTCAGAGCGTCGCCCGCTTGGCTGATGGCGTGGCTCAAGACTTCGAACACTATCTTTTCTTCGGCGTCCCGATCGTACTCAAGCTGATTGAACTCGGCGTTGTCCGAGTATTTTTTTATGGCCTCCTCGGCTACCGATTCATAGGTCAGGGCAAGGTCGCGGAAAAATTCCTCCCCCACCTCCAGACCTTCCTCCACTATCAGCGCGTGCAGCAGCGTGTCGATTATGTCCACCGACATTTTGTGCAGACCCTTTTTCGGATCATCGACACTGATACGCTGGTGCTTGTGATCGAAGGCGCTCCGGGTAAATTCCACCTGGGCCACGCTGAGCGCCTTGCGCCACACCTCGATGAGGGTGAATATTTCAACGCCCCAATTCAGAACATAATGCATCTTTTTGAGCAGCCACATGTCAAAGACCACCTCGCCCGAAAGCTGGTAGTCGAAACTCAACAGGAAATCCACCAACCGCAGCACCTTGGCTTCGTCGCTTTCGCTGAATTTTCTTTTAAGGGCCAGCAGAAGCGGGTCCAGCAAGAGCCGTTTCACTCTTCCGAAGAGCCGCTGACCGTCCCATCGCGCGTAAAACGCTTTGGCAAACGGATAATTATGCGCGAGCACCGGAAAAAAGAGACGGTCAAGCTGACGACGTTTGAAACTGCGAATGTCGGCGTCGAGGAGACCGACCGCCGTGGCCCCGAGCGCCTGGGCCACTCCGAATCCCATGAAGACGTTGCGTCCTTTGCCCTTTGTGGACAGATCGAAGCCCTGCTCTTCCAGCAGTTCGTAGATGTTTCCCATGGCAGGGCCGTCGTTCCACTGAATTACGTAATTTTTCAGATTCCGCTCCCGCAGAATGTCGAGGAGCAGCCGGACATCATCTTCGCTGGCGGCGTCAAGTCCGAAAATCACGTGCGCAAGATATTCCGCGCTCGCCAACTCGGTGACGATATTTTCAAACACCGGCCGGTTAACAGGATCGGAAAATTCGGTCGCAAGCGCGGGGATGAAGAGCACCGGCTTTTTCCAGCGCGCCGAATGCATCAGTTGCTTGAGCAGGTCGACTTCATCCTTAAGCGTATAGTAGGTGGTGACGCGAGAATGAGTTTGGGCAAAACTAGGCATATGTATAGTACTCCCTATGTAAGCGCATGGTATTTGTTCATTATCCCCTCCATATGTTCAGACCGAGCGATTCTTGCTGTCCGGTGGACGGTACCATTTGAAAGGAAGGGTGGTATGAGCGGCATGTGGAAAATTTGTTTGGCGGTTTTTTCGTTATCCGCCGGCTGTCCAGCTTCAATCAAGCGATGTCTTCGGACATCATACCATACGGCGCGCCAAAACCAAAACGCGGCCTTCGGCGGTCTGAGACAAGCGCCCGGGACGCTCCTTCTTTATTGAGCATCGAGTATATCCTCTTTTTCACCGCTTCGAATCAGGAGGGCCGATCCGGTCGATTGAAGAAGCGTGTCTATGCGCCCGGCCAATTCTCTCATGTTTTCCGGCTCCGGCAGCGGCAGACCCAATATGGTTAAATCCGTTTCCGCGCTCTGCTCCGCCAATACCGTGGTGAAATTTTTCTGAGCGTCCTCTCGCACCACCACGTAAGGTACCGCGTCAACCCGAGCGGACTTCAACAATTGTCTTATGTGCTCCTCGGCGCCCTTTCTACCTTCCTCGCTATCCAGAAGCCGCAAAATCCTGATGTCGGCCGATTCCCATGGCCGGCTCCGTGAGATGAGGTGCGCCATCAGCAGCATCAGTTCACCGTTTCGGTCGCGCCCGCGCCACCATACATCTATCCGTTTCTGGCGGCCAAATCCCCGTTCTTCGTCAAAGTGGAGGAACACGGTGGATTTTTTCAGGGCGGCCAGCCGCCACATCAGCTGCATTTCATCACGCTGCGCGTCGGGTTCGTTTGCCCATCCCAACAGGACGGTGTTTGGCTCGATTCCCGCGATGCCGTGCGCCTGCATGATGGTCAGGACGCCTTCATAAAAATCAGGGACGACCGAACTCTCGGCAAACGCCGCGACGCCGCGTTCGTGGAAATATTTCCTCATGTGCTTTATGGACGTTTCACGCACGCCGCGTTGAGCCAGTTCATCCACATTTCCCACCAGAAGATGGTAAAACGACACCAATCCACGGCCCTTGGTCAGCCATGTGCCCGCCTCATTGAGTTCTTCCCTGCTGTAAGGCGCGCCGGTGAGCACCACGATGTTGGGCCGCCAGTTTCTGACGAAATAGGGGGCGTTTTCCAGGCGCATGAGTCCGAATCGCGCCAGAGCGAACCATATGCCGCTGCGGATATCGCCCCAGCTGTGGGTTATTTCCTTATGCTCCAGGAGCGCGTATATGCCGTAACTGATGAGTATGGCGATAACGGTCGCGGGCGCGCTGATGAGGAACATGGCCCCGTAACATCCCAGCGCGCCCAGGATCGAGAGAGGCCAGGGAACATTGAATTGAGGTCTGAAACTGGGATTGCCCACCAGTTTTTCAATTCCCGCGGTCAGGTTTATCATCCCATAGGTATTCAAAAAGAACATGGTGATGATGGGCGCCACGAAGTCGAGGTTTCCCATCCAGATCACCACCAGGGCGATAGCGGTGGTAAAAATAACCGCCAGGCGGGGTTCCGTGGGACTCTTCAACTGGGCCCCGAACAGTTTGGGGATGACCCTGTCCAAAGAGATCGCCTGCAAGGTGCGTGGAGCGGCCAGAACGCTGCCGAGAGCCGATGAGAGGGTTGAAGCCCATACTCCGGCAATAATGAGGAGCGGCCACCGGGCGATTTTTTTTACGACCATGTTGTCGCCGATGAGTTCGTCGGCTCCCGCGTGCGTCGCCAGCCAGACCGCGAACGCGCAGTAAATGACGCCGGTGAGCGCGATGGCGAAAAGAGTGCCCCGCGGCAAGCTTTTAGCCGGGTCTTTCAGGTCGCCGGACATGCTCAGGCCGACCGTTATTCCCGTAACGGCGGGAAAGAAGATGGCGAAAGCCTTCCAGAAAGACGCGCTTGAGCCCGCGGTCGCGAAATAGTGTGGCGTGGTCCAGGCGTCCCAGCCTCCCATGAAAAAAGAAACGATCGCCAGAGCCAGGGCGGCCAGGATAACAAACTGTATCTTCAAGGCAAAGTCGGCGCCGATGAACGCCAGGAACCCGAACGCCAGGGCCAGGCCGGTGGAAATCAATTGCTGGTCCAGACCCGGGAATGTGGCCACAAACGCCTCGGTGAAACCGATTATGTAAAAAGCCACGGAAACGGCTTGGGACAAATAGAGCGGGATGCCGATGGCGCCCCCGATCCCCAGCCCCAGTGTCCTCGATATCATGTAATACGCGCCGCCGGATTTGACATGCATGTTGGTGGCGACCGCCGAGAGGGAAAGACCGGTGAGCAGCGAGATGAAATTGGCTATAAGAATTATGGCGAGCGAGCCGATCAGCCCTGTTTGGCCGACCACCCAGCCGATACGCAAAAAAAGTATGATGCCCAGTATGGTGAGCACATTGGGGGTGAATACCCCTGTGAATGTTCCGAAGCGGCCTTTGGGAGAGGTGGATTTCATGTACGGATCGACATGGCGCGCTGCCAAACCCTGGAGGGGAAATACAGGCCCCGTTTTTTGCCGGTTCTCTAAATCACTCTAGCGACAACGATATTCCAACATAGCAAGTACGTCCTGCGTCGTCACTACATAAATAGCGTTATTTTGCAGAACCGTGACCAATCCGTGGCCTGTTCCACGATACTGCAATGGCTGTCACGGGTAAACGCGTGACAGCCATGCTCATTGTCGGAATTATGCGGGTCGGCCGGTAGCGGGGGGACGCTCGTGAAAATTCTCAAGCGCGGAGATCCGCAAGGGCAGTTCAACGCGGCTTCAATTGTCAGGAGCATACATAACGATCGAACACGGGGCGCTGAAAAATCAGCGTACGAGCGGACGACTATTCGATATCCATTAATTCCACATCAAAAAACAACACTCTTCCCGCCAGAGGATGATTTGCGTCCATCACTACTTTTTCGTCATCCTCATCGATAACCAGAACATTCAGGTCGGGGCCGTTGGGATTTTGAATTTTCAGCTGCTGCCCGACCGAAAGCTGCACATCATTGGACAAATCCTTCTTGTCCACGTTGATGACGAGTTCTTCTTTTCTCGGACCGTATCCGTCGTCCGGCTCAATCTTAATGGTTTTCTTGTCGCCTACTTCCATATCCATAACGCCGCTCTCAAAACCGGCAATGACGTTTTTTTCTCCGAGTTTAAACGCTATGGGATCTCGGTCGAGCGAGGAGTCGAAAATCTCTCCGGACTCCAGCTTTCCGGTGTAGTGAACCTTGACGGTATCACCATCTTTTGCTTTTGCCATCAGTGTCTCCTAAAATGTTTTATAGTCGGTCATTTTCAAAACTAAGACCTGCAATTTTGAAATCAAGTTAATTCTGGCGTCAAAAATTTGAAATTTTTCCCGGCTTCCTGTTTCCAAATCCCAAAACCAACAACGGCTTGTTTTCCAAGCGTCTGAAATGAATGTCGATTTAAATTATTTGCAAAGCATGAGCCAAGTGGGCTCACGGAATAAAATTACACGATTTAATTATTATAGCGAGGCGCAAAAGGCGGAATAAACGCTGGCGCCCGGAAACGGGTAGAATGGGTCCATGTGTATGTTGTCGGCGCCCGAAAACAGCGGCCTCCCGAAAAAAACCATCAGCCGTTGCCCGGTAACGGGCTTCGACTGATGGAGTTCGAGAGTTCTACTCAAACTGCCATCCCGCTTCCCGCAGGCGCTGGTGAATCCAGATCAGAACCTTGTCAAATTCGTCCCGCAACTCGTTCAGCGCCTTTCCCCGATGACTGACTTTGTTTTTCTCCTCCCTGGAAAGTTCCGCAAAAGTCTTGCCCAGGGGAGGATAATAGAAGAGGGGGTCGTAGCCAAACCCGTTGTCTCCGCGAGGTTCGAGCGCTATCTCACCCTCCACGCGGCCTTCGTAAATGAGAGCGGGGCCGGACGGAACGGCGATGGCTATGATGCATTCGAACGCCGCCTTGCGGTTTGTCACTCCCTCCAGTTCACGCAGGAGCTTGGCGTTGTTTTCCGCGTCAGTAGCTTGAGGCCCTGCGTAGCGGGCGGAAAATACTCCGGGCGCTCCGTTGAGGGCTTCGACCACCAGTCCCGAATCGTCGGCCAGGGCCGGCAGACCGGTCGCGCTGGCCGTCTCATAGGCTTTCTTGTAGGCGTTGTCTTCAAAAGTCTTGCCGTCTTCCTCAAACGGGGGCAAAGGTCCGAGCTGATCCACGCTTTTCAGGGGAATCGAAAACCCGCCGAGCAGGCTGTTCATCTCCGCGATCTTTCCGGGATTGGTGGTGGCGAGTATGAGCGGAATATTTTTCAACATGACGTGAAATCCTTGTGTTATTGATGTGAGAATAAAAACAGCTTCACTATGGCCAACTGCGAATGTAACGTCGTATCGATGACTTCACAATAACAATTTTCTTTTTTTCTATATAAGATAATTGCATACCGAACAAGCAAGGAGGGCTTTATGTTCGATTTCATACTGAGCAAAGAACAACTCTCGCTGCGCGATAAGGCCCGCGATCTGGTTCGCTGGGTCCCCAGAGAGATGATCCTGGACATGGACGCGGACAAAATCCGCTTTCCCAAGGAATTCCTGCAGGAAGCGGCCCGGCGGGGGCTCATGGGCTGCCGTTACCCTGAAAAGCTGGGCGGGCGCGATATGGATTGGGTGACCTCCTGCATGTTGATGGAGGAAGTGGGAGTTCTGGGCTACATCTTTGCCTGTGTGTTCGGGATAGGGTCGGAACTGGTGTGCGACGCCATCGTTCTTCATGGGACCGACGGGCAAAAGGAAAAATACGTCAAACCGCTTTTACAAGGAGAGCTGTTCGCTGCGGAGTGCCTTACCGAACCCAGGGGAGGGTCGGACTTCTTCGGAACTACCACAACAGCCGAAGATAAAGGCGACCATTTTATCGTCAACGGGCAAAAGCGCTTTATCGTAGGGGCTGAAGGCGCGGATTTCTTCCTGGTGTACGCGAAGACGGACCCCAACGCCGAACCGCACAAGGCGTTGACCTGCTTTATTGTGGACCGGACCGAAGACGTGAAGGTCGAGTATTTATACGGCCTCATGGGCTGCCGCGGAGGGGGCGCGGGAAGGCTGGTGTTCAGGAACGTCAGGGTACCGCGTCAAAATATTCTGGGGCGTCTGAACGGCGCGTACGCGGTTTTCAATACCATGATGATTCCCGAACGTCTCGGCACCGCGGCCATGACTATCGGCGCCGCCCGGCCCGCGCTCGATATCGCCACCGGCTACACTACCCGGCGCAAGGCTTTCGGCAAGACCATCAATCAATTTCAAGGCGTCAGCTTTCAGGTGGCGGAGGCGGCGACCTTGATGGACGCTTCCCGATCGCTCGTCTACACCACCGCTCGCGCGGTCGACGCGGGCGTCGATTCCAGGCGCGTCAGGCGTATGGTTTCGGAAACCAAAAGATTCGTCACGGAATCATGCCAGCGGGTTGCGCGCATCGCCATGCAGGTGATGGGAGGCATCGGGTATACCACGGTATTTCCGGTTGAACGGATTCAGCGCGATCTTGGCCTGGCCTCCATCTGGACCGGCAGCAATGAAGTGATGTCCATGATCGTCGCCAACGAATGGTACCGGGAGTATTTTGAAAACAAAGGCTCCGGTGGAGCGCGCGACTTCGAATTGGACGCCGCCGAAGCGGAGGCGGCTGACGAAAAGATTTATGAATGAGCGGGAATGCGCCGGTTTTGCGAGCCTTCTCGATCGGGCGCGCGAAACCCGGCCTCCGCGTTGAAGCGATTGTCAGATGGCGCGTAACTTGGGCCGCCGCCGCATCTCCAAGGGCTTGCCATGCAGGAAATCGGACGGCTTGTAATCGTCTATCAGCTTCTTCAATACGTTGGTGAGTTGAGGCACATCCTGGTGTTCTATGGCCGTTCGGAGGTCATTCATGCCTTGCAGCAAAGCGGACGAGTCCACGGAGGCGCCTTTGGCTTTGAACACTTTGGGATGGCTGGTGGGAAGGCTCGATTCACCGTCCACGAGCAACTCTTCATACAGTTTCTCACCGGGACGGAGCCCGGTGAACATGATATCGATATCCACATAGGGCCGTTTGTTCGCCAGGCGGATGAGGTCTTCGGCCATGGTGAGGATTTTTATGGGACGACCCATGTCCAGCAGGAATACCTCGCCTCCGTCGCCCATGGAAGCCGCCTGAAGCACCAGGAGCACGGCCTCCTTGATGGACATGAAGAACCGTGTCACCTCGGGATGGGTGACCGTGACAGGCCCTCCTTCTTCAATCTGCTTTATGAACAGCGGCGCGACGCTGCCGTCGCTGCCCACCACATTGCCGAACCTGACCATGATAAAGCGGGTGGGGCTTTTCTCGGCTCGCGCCAGCGCAATCAATTCTCCCGCTCGTTTGGTGGCGCCCATCAAACTCGTCGGTCTGACCGCCTTATCGGTTGAGATATAGACGAATCGCTGAACAGCGTACTTGTCCGCCATGCGGGTCATCACTTCGGCTCCGAAAATGTTGTTTTGCGCCGCCTGGAGCGGGTTCAGCTCCATCATTGGCACATGCTTGTAAGCGGCGGCGTGGAAGACAATGGAAGGCCGGTGTTCCCGCATCACGATTTCGACGACGGCCTGATCCGTTACGCTCCCGATGACAGGCAGGACGATCACTTCGGGAAACAGGTTTCGAATATTCAGGTCTATGCGGTACAGATTGAATTCATTGAGTTCAATCATCACCAGCCGTTGAGGTTTGTACCGGCAAATCTGGCGGCACAATTCGGAGCCGATCGATCCCCCCGCGCCGGTCACCAGAACCGCCTTGCCCGCTATGAGCTCCCGCACCTTATCGTCGTGTACGGTTACGGGCTCCCGGCCCAATAAGTCTTCATAGGACACTTCCCGGATGGGCGCCGGTTTGCCCTCGTCCAGAACAATCTCTTCGAGGCTCGGTACGATTTTAAACGGCAGGCCGGTCTGCTGACAGAGTTTGAATATCCTGCGCATGGCCTGGGCGTTGGCTTGGGATACGGCTATCATAATAGCTTCGGCCCCGTGCTTTTCCACAATCTGCGGGAGTTGATCGAGGCCCCCATCGATGGGCACGCCGTGCACTTTTTTGCCTTTTTTATTGTTGTCGTCGTCGGCGAAAGCCACGGGAACATACTGCGCGTACAGTGATTTGTTTTCGAAAATGGTGAGCAGAAGCTTTTCGCCACCATTGCCCGCGCCTACAATGAGCAGACGTTTTTTGTCCTTGGCGTAAAGATCCCTGTAGCGGAAAATGTGCCGGATTTGGTCCGGAAAATAGTACGCTCGTATCATGAGCCGAAATCCGGAAATAAAAAATATGGTGAGCAGGCAGTCCATAATGAAAATGCCGCGTGAAAACTGAACAAAACGGTATTGATAAGTCAGAAAAGTGACGATGAGAAGGGTGGAAACCACGCTGGCCCCGATAATCTTGATGAAATCGCGTAGTCCGGTATAGCGCCAGAGACCCGAGTACAGGTGAAACATGAAAAATATCAGGATCTTGCTCGGTACCGACAGGAACAGCGACTGCTTCATCCAGGGCAAGGCCCAGGGGCGGAAGGTGTCGAATCTGAGTCCATAGGCCATGAACTGGGCCAGAGCCAGAAGGCACATATCGATGCCCAAAATGAGCCAGAAATTCGGATTGGTTATAAACCGTTTCATGGTCTTGAAAGACGGAAAGCTTTTCATTGCGCGAGATGTACCATGTTAATCCGGGACAGGGAATGTGGGGAGTGAGCTATGAACATTGTCCGGTTGCGGTTTGAATGTTTGTATGAGTTTTCGCAATCCCCTATATCATTTGTTTCATACCACATACGGGGACAAATGTGGAGCTCTTATTCGCCAGTCCGCGCGGACGAAGAAAGTTTTCGGGCTCGGCTTGGAATGCTTGACAGGGAGGTATAAAATTATCTATTTGTACTTATTATTCCTTTTTGGCGCTTGATTTCAGCCCATACAAAAGGTATGAAAAGCGCCCGATAACACATTACGCGCCCATAGCTCAGTGGATAGAGCGCCGGACTACGAATCCGTAGGTCGCATGTTCGAATCATGCTGGGCGCGCAACAAAATCAAGGGGTTAGCCAAAGCGGTTAGCCCCTTTTCATTTTTGAGTGTGCGCCCAGTGTGCACGAAGCATCCCTCCAAAATCACCCTGGCCTCACCATTCCTTTTAGTTTAATATCACCTATCAGCGTAACTTTAGCGAGCGAGCCGCCAATGTTGGGTTCTGAATTTTTTAAAATTACTTGGCCCGGCACAGTAGCGGGTTTGGTTGCTTCTGGGCTTCTCATACTCTGGGAGAGACACAGAAGAAAAATTGAGAAAAGAAATCTCTTAATAACCTTGGGCATGGAATTAGTATTTGCATTTCGGAGGGCATGCTTGCATCAAATGGATATAGGAAGGGGGATACAATACACTATTCGACGCTATATGAACCATTTGACGATAAGGATTTGGGCAATATCGCCACTTATGTTAATGATCACCGAATAATTTATATCATTTTTCGGTTAAAAGAGCGTTATTATCAAGTACAATTCCATTTATTGAACATATCAAAAGACTGGCAAAAACTTAAACCATTAAGAGACAATATAAACCACCATAATTTTACAAAGATCAAGACTTTCAATAACTTGAAGACGGAATGGCCAAAGTTCAGTTTAAAATACATAGCGCAACTGACATAGCAATGGGTTTTTTAAATTACGAGAAGCATAAAGAGTGGACAGAGCAAATTCATACACTGAGCTGATGTTCTACAAGGGATTGGCGTCCTTGACGCAGATTTTGCATTGAAACGCGCCAGCCTGAACGCTTACTTCAGGCAGATCAGAGAGAGCAAAACGCCAGGGCTCTCTTCAAAGGTAGCGTTCATGTAAGTAGCTAGATTCTTGAAAGAATATGGCACATATCGAACCAACTCGGGGACTATAGTGGGCAAGAAAAAAGATAAAAAATCCATTGCCAAGAGATCAGCAAAAGCCCAGGAGCGCAAGAAACAAAAACGAAAACTGCGTCTCGTGAAAACCAACGCGCAGGAGCATGCGGCGCCTTTGTATTTTGACCAGCCATCAATTTCAGAGATAGAAGCGCCTCCGGGGTTCCGCGCAGTGTCCGTATCCCAAGCGCTCATGGAATATTCCAAATCGATTGTGAAGTGGGATGAATCCGCCAGTATGGACGCAATGAACAAAGCGTTTCAGTTCTCCACCCTTCTCTGGAACTTTGCTCTTGCAGAAGAAGATGGCGCGGTCGACCAGCAGATAAAAAATGAAATCCTTAAAATGATCAAGGACATTTATGAGGTCGACGCCGATGGAGCGCGGGCGCTTTTGGAAAACTTCGTTTCCCGGAAAGATGAACTCTTTCCTCCGGATGTTCAGATCAAAGGCTCCCGTTATTTCTATATGCGTAAAGATGTTACCTGTTTGATAGCGCCTTTTAATTACGATCGGATTGAATTAAACGACGAGGTTTTCCCGGCTGATGACGCTGACCAGGATTTCTTAGACCAACTGAATGAACTCGACCAGGATATCTTAAGTGGCAGGGATTACGAGGAATGGGAAGAAAAATATCTGACCATGGAAGAGTCCTGCGAGAAAAGTTTTTCACGCTGGTTAAAGAACAAAGGGGCTGAGGATGAATTCGTCCAGACTTTTCCGTTCCTGTCGACAATGTTCATCAATTTCATCTACCGTTACGCTCATGATGGTTTTGGCATTCTCAGCAAGGTTCGACCTGATTATTTCGAGGAATTTCTTTTTGATTACGTTCTTCGAAAGGTTTTGCTTGAGCCGCACCAGCATATTGAATGGCCCCCAGCTCTGAAGCTATTTTTCCGCTTCCTTTCCGAGAAAGGCTATCTTGAAGATGCCGATCGCCACATCGAGGTTATTGATGTCCTTGAAAGTCAGTTCATCGATGTCCTGAAAGAAAGATATAATTAGGGTTCAGGACTCTATACGCAAAGATTAAAACGTCAATGACTCAGGATTTTAAGGACCGCTATCCAAACTTTTTATTTCCGGGATCTTCATCCCTACCTTTACATGGGCACGCGCAGCGACCGGCATAGCGGCTGGAGCGGTCAAATCTATTCAGCAAAAATACAGGGGCAGGATAAACAGCCGGTCTAATAAGATGAGGAAGCTGAGTTTCAAAGAAGAAGCGCTTCCCGTTGACAGCGTGAAGGAATACTTCGAGCATTTTCGTGTTCTGGGAATCGATTATACGTTTTATAGCCTTTTGCTTGATGTGAAGGGGCAGCCCACCAAGATTTGCCACGTCCTTGAGAGGTACCGGGAACACATGGGGAAGTAAGACTACATCGTTGCCAAGGTTCCGCAAGCCATCTGCGCGCAAAAACTGAGGCTGAAACAAGGCGCGTTCAGGGATAACCCAGACTATTTAAACGCCGAGATTTTTGCTCGCCTGTCAACGAAGGAGGCAAAATTGTGGAAATCCGGATCGCGAAGAATGAGCAACAGCAAGCGATCGCTGCATCAGACGCGTGGGTCGTGGCCGAGACGTTTGCCTGGCCATCGCAGATGTGGGTTCCCTCATTGCCACGAGGCGCCTAAAATATTGTCAGTATCCCACAGACGCCAGTGAGCGTTCTGGAGCCTGTTCTTTCTTCTACGGATCTGACTCCGGACGACTTATACCTTGATCACACACGCGTCAGCCTGGGCCAGCCCTCCGCAAATCGTTCCAAGGGCATACCCTCCGCCTTTCCGGCGCAGTTCGTACATCAAGTTCATTATCAGACGCGCTCCGCTGGCTGTGTTTGGATGCCCGATGGCGATGGCGCCGCCATTGACGTTTGTCTTTCCACGCAAGCCTTTTGTCTTTTCCTTATCCTTGTCAGCCATCAGAAGGGTACTCACCAGAGGCACCGCGGCAAAAGCCTCGTTTATTTCCACAAAATCGATCTCATTAAGGCTGAGGTTCGCAAGGGCAAGGGCTTTCATGGCCGCATACGCGGGTCCTTCCGGCATGCGGTTCGGACTTATGGCGACGGAGGTCATGGAAATAATTTCAGCGAGGGGCTCCAGACCCAGTTCATGAGCCTTGGATCTTGTCATAAACAAAATGGCCGTAGCGCCGTCGTTTAGCCCAGGGGCGTTTCCCGCGGTCACGCCTTTACATCCGTAAATTCCCGGGAGCCTGGCAAGGTCTTCCATAGTCGCGTTTTTCCGGTACTGTTCATCGATGTCCAGAACAACCGCCTCCCCCTTTTTTGGGGGAATTTCCAGGACCATCATTTCATCTTTAAACCTGCCCGCCGCCCATGCGCCGCCATAATTTTGATGGCTTCTCAGCGCCCATTCATCCTGTTCTTTGCGAGAAATTCCATGCTCCATGGCCACGTTATCCGTATCAACGGAGACCGGATTAAAATCCTTGTATCCCAGCGCGAAGAGAGGATCTTCCATTTTGACATCGCCCAGCCGAAATCCTTGCCAACGAAGATTTCTGACAATTAAAGGCTCCCGGCTGAAAGACGTTGCGCCGCCGCCAATGGCGCATTCAATCTCCCCGGCGACCATAGCTCGGCAACCGTAGTGGACGGCTGACATTGCCGACACGCAGGCCTTATCCAAGGAAACCGAAGGCGTCTCCGCCGGAAGTCCGGCCTTGAGGAGAGTCTGACGCGCGGCCACTGGGGTATAAACATCCTTACACACAGAGGTATCGCCTACGCCCCAGTAGACCTCATCAACGGAACGCCCATCCACTTTGACCCTTCTCAAGACCTCTCTCATAGGCAGAGCTCCAAGATCAAAGTAGTCATATTCCTTCAAGGCTCCGCAATAGCGTCCAAAAGGTGTCCTGACAGCGCTGACTATGACAATATTTTTATACATTCTCGCTCCCTCTCGTTATTTCAAAGATAATGGCCGGACCAATAGCATGTCCACGAGAAGTTATTCACGCTTTTTCTTGAAGAATTCGTCGTAAAGGAGGTAACTCCACGTCGGATCACAGGCCATCCGCTTTGCGAACATGGGCGACTACCGCATCGATGATGAGGGGCCACGCGCTTCCATGGGGCATGTCGTGCCCCATACCCTCAATGATCATCAACTCGGCGCCGGGTATCGCCTCCGCGCTATCTCTCCCCCCCGCCACCAGCACCAGCGGATCGTCCACTCCGTGGATCACCAGTGTCGGCGCGGTTATGGAAGCGAGCAAGGGTTTTCGGTTTCCATGCGCGAGAATCGCTACGAATTGGCGAGCTTTACCCGGTCCGTAAAATGCCCGATCATAGCTGCGACCCGCCAACTTCCTGTGCCAAGTCTCATCAAAGGGGAAGCCGGGACCGGCGATCGTTTTATATAACTTCAGCATATAATTGATATAAGCCTCGCGCTCCTCGGGCGGGGGGGTAAGCAGGAGCTCCATGATCTCGGGTTTCGGTGTCGGGAGTTGAGGATTTCCTGTGGTAGCGTAAACCTGGGTCATGCTCCGGACGCGGGAAGGATGTCTGAACGCTATGGTTTGCGCGATAGCCCCGCCCATGGAGATACCACAAAGGTGGGCTTTTTCTATGTTAAGCGCGTCCAGAAGCCCGACAGCGTCGTCCGCCATGTGGTCGAGGGTATAAGGCGCGTCGACTTTTTCTCCCTTCATACTGGCGGTGATTGCCGCCATGATGTCGGGAACGCCCGCCTCTTCCAATTTCGTGGAGAGGCCCACATCACGGTTGTCAAAACGGATTACGTAAAGGCCCTTGCTCGCCCATTGTTTACAGAGTTCCTCATCCCACCCAATCATTTGTCCCCCGATTCCCGCGATCAGCAGCAGCGGCGGAGATGAAGGTTCTCCAAAGGTTTCATATTCGATCTGAATCCCATTAGCGCATACGTTGGGCATAAGAATACCTCATACAAGGAAAAACACTTGACGGGAATAAGCAAGGAAGAAAATTTTTTGGATAGACCTTGGTTTCTGCAAAAATGTCATTCAGGCGCTTCTCAAGTCACTCCTTTAGGCGAGGCCTGAGAAGCGCGTTTTTTTAGGTTAGTTATTCACCCGATTCACTCTTGCCCTTGCATCTTTCCAGGTTTGGATCCATCCACGGTAGGATCTTGGCCGCCGGGATATTGAACGCGGGGCCGGGGGCGGAACACCCCTCGTACCAATAATAGGGCGGGATGTTGAAAGACTGCTTTTGTTCGTCCGGCGGGACATACTCGAAGATGGTCAGGTCCTGTATGGTTTTGTGGTCGCAGGCCCTCATCTTCTGGATCTTCCCGTTTCCATATTGGTAGGTGTCGCCTTCCCAGACTTTGACGATTTTCTCCGGGTCCACACTGCCCGCCCGTTCAATCACGCTGAAGAGCCAATAGGTCTGCTCGATGTAAGAGCCTATGTCCCCTGTCGGGTGTTCGAAAAGCAGGGTGTTATAGGGGGCCTTCCACGTCTTCCACTGGTCGTGCCATTTTTTATAATAATCGATCTGTTCCTGCGTCTTGAATGTCGGGTTTTCCGTTCCGTACCAGCTGAGTTGAACCAGGCCCTTGGTCCCCTCCACCCCTACTTCGTGGAGTAAATTGGGGTCATTCATATAGATATTGGCAAAGGGCAGATCGATCCCCATTTGCCTGGCTTGTTTGAGCAGGTTGGCGGCGTCCGGGATCCAGTCTCCGGTATAAATCACCTCGGCTCCGGAGGCCTTGATCTTGGTCAGATAGGGGGCGAAATCGGTCAGAAACAGCTTGTGGTAATCCTCGCCGACGATCTCAGCCTCGGGGTAATATTCTTTCAAACCACGCTTGAAGCCGTCAGCCAGATCGTGGCCGAACAAGTAATCCTGACAGAGGATGTAAAACTTCTTTTCCTTTTTCCGGATCTGTCCATAGTAATAGGCCATCCCCCGCCCTACCTGCCCGGTGGACCAGGCGGTCATAAATGAATATCGGGTAAAGTTGGTGGCGTCATAGAGTTCGTCCGATAAGGCCGCCGCATCCATGGCGATGACCTTATACTTATTGGCCACCTCGTTGACGATTTTCATCAGGTTACTGCCGGCGGTACCCCACAAGACATTGACCTTTTCCTGCAGAACCATTCTTTCGCAAATCTTTTTACACTGGTCCGGCTTGGACATGGTGTCGGCCTTGATGACCTCGATAAGCTTCTTTTTTCCGTCCACCATAATCCCGCCCCGTTTATTGATGTCATGGGCGGGCCAAAGAACGCCGATATAATAGGCCTGACCGATTATGGCCGCCGGGCCGGAAAAAGGCCCGACCACGGCAATTTTGATGGTATCGCCGGTGGGAATTACCGGGTTGTCCGGATCGAAGTCGGACATGTCAGAGACTTTGCTGAGATCAAGCTTGGCGTCGACCGCCAGAACCCGGGCTGGGTTGGATACCAGCAAAGAGAAAGAGAAAATAAAGGCTACCAGAATAAGAATTCCCTTGCTCAAGCGTTTCATGACAGTTCTCCTTTTATTTGTTTGGGCTAATTGCCGAATAAACTTCCGAGGAGAAAAACCTTCGTGAAAAAAGCAACCCGTTTTGTCACTTGGATCTGCGCTGAATCAACTAAAGCTTGGGCAATGCGGGTCTCATGAAACCGGTTTCGAGGACGCCAGTATGGTCGATGTGTTGAAGCCTCATGAATTAAGGCGTTATTCCTCCGCCGGCGGCGTGTAAATAACCATAAAACACTTAGCTTCCTTGTCTCCCACGGATTCACCGAAATGGGGGATGCCGGCGTCGAAATAGATACAATCACCCTCTTCGACGATGTATTCCTGGTTTCCGTGCAGAAACTTCATCGTTCCCTCGAGAACAAAGAGGAGCTCTTCGCCTTCGTGTTGAGTAATCGTCTTTTTCTTCGGCTTAAGCGGGAGAGTCAGGATGAAGGGTTCCATCTTTTTATTGGGGAAGGTATGAGCGACAGCCTCATAAGCATACTCGAAAGCGGTGCCCTTCCTGGGGATTAGAGGCCTTTCATCTTTTTTTACAATAGCGAAGGAGGTTTGTCGCTCCTCTTCCCCCACGAGGTACGAGATGGTGATCCCCAGGACTCGGGCGATGATTCCCAGTGTGGCAAGTGGAGGGGACTTTTCGGATTTCTCTATTCTGGAAAGGTAACCTTTTGTAAAACCGGTCTGATTGGCGAGCTGTTCGAGAGTAAATTTCTTCTTAATTCGAGAAGCTTTAATTCTTTTTCCGATTTCTGACTCGACGAATGGTGACGGTTGTTTCATAATTGTATACATGAGTAATCAAGAGAATTAAATTAATTATAAAAATAGAATACTGGGAAAAGATAATGAATACAATCTGACAACTTTATTGCATGATTGTAAACTTCAGTCAAGGATTATTTACGTGGAAGACGCGCCACGATATTGATCCGGCGCCCACTCATCCCGCAGTGGAAAATAGCTTACCGGCCCCGCTGGAACCTGCAAGTCCCGTCGCCGCGCGTTGGTCCATTTCCGGACCGCTCGCCGGCCAATCACGGACGAATCCGATCTCAGGCCGCCGCCATTTCAAAACCAAACACCTGAAGCGCAGGCGTCATGAAAACAAATCTAGGGTTCAAATCTAAAATCCGGTTTGTCCTACTAGAAATTAACCTGCTCAATCCCTTTCAATCCCAGGATCTGCCTGGCTTCAGCGGGAGAAGCCAATTCCATTCCCAACCCTTTCGCAACGTCTGATATTTTAGCCACCTGTTCGGCGCTGCTTTTGGCCAGAACCCCTTTCGCAACGTAAAGACTATCCTCAAGGCCCACGCGGGCGTGGCCCCCCATGATGAGAGATCCGGCGCACATGGGGATCTGATGGCGGCCGGCGGCGCAAACGGAGAACTGAAAGTCGCCGATCTGGTTTCGCGCCGTATTTACCAGAAAGACGAGGTTTTCCAGAGTGGCGGGAATGCCGCCGAGTATGCCCAGGACAAACTGCAGATATACTGGCTTTTTGGCGGCGCCTTCTTTTAAGAGAAACGCTATGTTGTTGATCATGCCGACATCATAAATCTCAAACTCAGGCTTTGCCCCGTTGGCGTAAATGATTTCCAGGTACTGGCGCATGGTCTTGAAGGTATTTGGAAAAATCAAATCTTCCGTGGCTTCAAGGTAAGGCTTTTCCCAGTCGTGTTTCCACTGGGATATATTGCCTGTGACATGAAAGAGAGCGAAATTAAGGGATCCGGCGTTTAGAGACGCCAATTCCGGCTTGAGGGTCGATGCGACTCGAGCCCTATTTTCTATGGATTCGCCCAGCTTTCCGCCGGTCGTAAAGCACAGGATGATGTCGCAACGACGCTTCACGTCCTCGGCGATCTCCCGGTAAATTTCTTGATCGGCGTTAGGCATTCCTGTCTCGGGGTCCCTGACATGCAGATGCGCCACTGCGGCGCCCGCCTCATAGGCTCGAACCGCTTCATCAGCCAATTGCTTCGGGGTGACCGGCAGGTAAGGAGACATGCTCGGAGTATGAACCGCGCCTGTCAACGCGGCAGTGATTATTTTTTTATTCATGCTGATTCATTCCTCTTCTTTGTTTCTATTTGTTGTTGCAGCAAAACTTTGAAAATTCCGGGATTAGATCGTTTAGGAGCGCCGAAGGCTTTGAAGACACCTCCAGGCAGGGGAAAAGATACTGCTGCGTGTCCTGCCGTTTCCGCGCTCACTGAATGGCAATGCAGGTTTCATTATGGTATACAAAATTAATAGAGAGAGCTATAATGATTATAAATAACAACAAGTTATAGAATTTTTACAGATAGACAACTTTATTGTCTTATTTGTAAACTTTTGTCAAGGATTATTTGGCTGGCGTTTTCTGGATGCGGTAGGCGACCCTTCGGGGGCGAGGAGGGCATGTATGCCTTTGACCGGGGAGGCGACCGAGGCAAGCTCTATGACAAGTTTTTAGAGAAGGGCAAGGAGAGGCTGTTTGTGATTCTGCTTGGGAAAAGCGGGGGGCCGGTCCACGGAGGGGTAAAGAAGAACCACTACGCCCTGGCCGCCATGACGCCTTGTCCCCGCCAAGCCGGCGGCGCCATGTATGAAGACGGGAAACCCCGGCTAAATAATTCTTGACAAAAGTTTACAGGAAAGCAATAAAGTTGTCTGATTGTATTCATTATCTGTCCTTAATATCCTATTTTTGTAATTATTTTAATTCCGTCGAGCAATCGTGTATACTATAATGAAACAAACGTCGCTATTCATTGAGTCGGAATATCGGTGAGAGAAGCAAGGCTTGTCGAATTGGCAAGAAACTTACTCTCAAACAACCGGCCAACCAAACCGGCTTTGCAATCGGAGACGGAAAGATGAAGCGGGGTCATCCATAGTACGCCTCCAGAGGGATTACTGTTGCGCCTTTTGGTGTTTTTTTTAATCTCTCTGAGGGTGGGAGAACATACTCCTGGCCTCTCTGTTCGGTTTCCAGTTTCGCAACCCTTCCTTCTCCGCACAGCATCTTTCTCTGGAGCTTCTTTGCGTCGCCGGAAGGCGTCATAAAAACACACAGGACTCCGGAGCGCCCGGCGCGGCGGGAGGGCTCTCTACGCTGTTGTCGCGCTCGGCGCGTCCCCATGGCCAACGATGGAAAGGCGTAGTAATGGACCCAACGACGGCGATGTACATTGCGCAGGGAATTCACGGCTTGGCGTACGGCATGGTTCTATTCCTCTTGGCGTCGGGTCTGAACATTATTTTCGGGATGTTGGGGATTTTAAACCTGGCCCACGCGTCCTTTTTCATGCTCTCCGGATATTTCACCTATGAGGCGCTGACGATAACCGGAAACTACTGGGTGGCCTTGATCGTGGCGCCGGTGGTTACGGCTTTCTTCGGAATTATTCTGGAGAGGTTCTTTATCCGCAGGGTCCACGAGTTCGGCCACGTTGGCGAATTGATTCTCACCGTGGGGATCTCCCTCATCATTCTCGACGCGGTGAAAATCTTTTGGGGCACCGAAAGCCTGCCCGTTAAAGTCCCCCCGATTCTGGACGGACTCGTTAATTTCGGGGGAATGGATTATCCTATCTACCGCCTCTTCGTGATTGGGATAGCGGTCCTGGTGCTGGGTATCATGATCCTGCTTCTGTATAAGAGCCGTCTGGGAAAGATTGTTCGCGCCGCTGTCACCGACGCGGACATGGTCAACGCCCTGGGCGTGAACATGCCCGTGGTCTTCATGTTCGTCTTCGGGTTCGGAACATGGCTGGCCGGAGTGGCCGCCGTGGCGATCGCGCCCATCCTGACCGTCTACCCTGGCCTGGCGGATCAGGTCGGCATGGACGCCTTTATTGTCGTGGTGACAGGGGGGTTCGGCAGTCTCCTGGGCGCGTTTATTGTCTCCATCATCTTCGGCCTGCTGAACTCCTATGGCGTCCAATTCCTCTCCCAGCTTGCGCCGGTGCTGATGTACGCTTTCATGGCCGTCGTCCTGACGATCCGGCCCGCGGGGCTTTTTGGAGAACGAGAATGAATCGAATAAATCTCGCGCTGTTGTGGGTGGCGTTTTTAGCGTTCCTCCTCTTCTATCCGAGGCTGTTCGGATTCTATTATACGAACCTGTTCGTAACCTTTGCCGTCTTTGCGGCCTACTCGGTTTCGTTTAACATGCTCCTGGGCTACACGGGTCTGCTCAGCTTCGGCCACGCCATGTTTTTCGGGGCCGGGGGGTACGGGACGGCTCTGGCTCTGAAGTACATCCCGGGGTTACCGCTCATTCCGGCCGTACTGATTGGATTTTTTTCGGCCATGATTCTGGCGCTCGTCTTAAGCCCGCTCATGGTTCGGACCACCGGTACCGCGTTTGCGATGCTGCATCTGGCGTTCGGACAACTGATGTATGTGCTGGCCCTGAAGCTGCGAACAATCACCGGCGGTGAAGATGGTATCAGCCGGTTTCCCATCCCGCCGCTCCATATCCCCTGGATTGGTTCCATCTCCATCGAGAATCCGGAAAATTTCTATTACTTCGGGATCGTCATCCTGGGACTCTGCGTCTGGCTCATGTGGTTCTTTACCAAGACGCCGCTGGGACAGGTGCAGATCGGGGTGCGGGACAACGCCAAACGCATTGATTATCTGGGATACAAGGTCCCTCAGACAAAGGCGGTCGTGTACGTCGTGTCCGGCGCGTTCGCGGGTGTGGCGGGTTCGATCTTCGGGCTTTTCCAAAACCTGGTTTCCGCCGACGGCTCCCTGGGCATCCTGGTCTCTTTTGCGCCGATCACCAATACCGTGGTCGGAGGAATGGGGAGTTTCTTCGGACCTATCTGGGGGACGGCGATCTTTCAGGTCATCCAGGAAATCGGCGTCCGGTATACGGAACGCATCGAGCTGGTTGAGGGGATTATCCTGGTCCTGGTGATGATGTTCGCTCCGACGGGGTTGGTCGGCCTCATTCATTCCATGAGGCGGAGATGGGCGGCGCGGTCCGTGGCCTCGGCCTCCGAGATATAACCGGAGAAAGTCTGATGAATATTCTGGAGACGAAGGAACTGTATCATGACTTCAAAGGGTTACAGGTTTTGTTCGACGTCAACCTCCAGGTGGAAAAGGGCGAGCGCCACGCGGTCATCGGCCCCAACGGCGCAGGCAAGACCACCCTCTTCAACCTGATTACGGGCACATACCGACCCAGTAAAGGAAAGGTCATATTCAATAACAGGGACGTCACGGGGGCGCGGCCGCACAAGCTTCGGCGCCTGGGCATGGGGCGTTCTTTTCAGATTACGAGCACCTTTGACCGGATGACCACGTTCCAGAATGTCCGCCTCGCCGTGCTCTCCAAGTGGGGGATCCGCTTCAACTTCTTCCGCAAAGTGGACAAGATGCGCGAGATAAGCCGGGAGACGGATGAGATCCTGAAACGAATCAATCTCTCGGAGGAGCGGGACATTCCGGCCGGCGAGCTCTCCTACGGCAAGCACAGGGCCCTGGAAATCAGCCTTGCGCTCGCGACGGAGCCGGACCTTATCATGCTCGATGAGCCCACTGCGGGGATGTCCCGCGACGAGACCCATACCGCGGTCGACCTGGTGCGGCGCCTGACGGAAGGAAAAACAGTCGTAATCGTCGAGCATGACATGGATGTTGTCTTTTCCCTCGCCGATCGGATTACGGTTCTCCATCATGGAGAGATCCTGGCGACCGGCGTCCCCGAGGAGATCCGCGGGAATCAGGCCGTAAAGGACGCATATCTCGGCGAGGCGGAGGTGTAGGAATCGCGTTTTGCATTCCGGTTACCCGGTTTAAGAGGAACAAAATGCTGCTGGAAATCAAAGACCTGCATACGTATTACGGGACAAGCCACGCCCTGCAGGGAGTCTCACTCAATGTGGCCGAAGGAGAACTGGTCGCGCTCCTGGGCCGAAACGGGATGGGCAAGAGTACAACCCTGAAAAGCGTCATGGGCCTGGTGAAACCACGATCGGGTGTTGTGAACTTCCGAAGGACCAATATTTTCGGTTATCCGCCGTTCAAGGTGGCCCGGGCCGGAATCGGCTACGTTCCCGAGGAGAGGAGGATCTTTCCGACCCTCTCGGTCGCGGATAACCTCTTCTTGGGGATCAAGGAGGGAAAGATCCGAGGCGCCGACCCCCATGCCTGGACCATGGAGCGAATTTTCCGCCATTTTCCGAACCTGGAGAACAGAGCCCAGCAGCAGGGCCGGTTTCTCTCGGGTGGCGAACAGCAGATGCTGACGATCGGCCGGTCGCTCATGGGCAATCCGGAACTCCTCCTGGTCGACGAACCTACGGAAGGGCTTGCGCCGCTTATGGTGCGGGAGGTGCGGGACGTTCTGGCGGAAATCAATAGAGCCGGTGTTTCCATCCTGCTCGTGGAACACAACCTCAAGGTGTCCATGTCTCTGGCTGCGCGTATTTATCTAATGGGGAAGGCCCATGTGGGATTTTCAGGAACCCCTGACGAGCTACAGGCGCAACCCGCCATCCGGGAAAAATATTTAGAGGTCTGAATCCATGTCCCTTCCCTTGAAGAGGTTAAATGCTTTTTGCCAAAGTAGAGATAGCTTGCCACTGTACGTAACAAAAAGATAGTTGACTGAAAGAAAGTGGATGGTCATTATCTGCCTGTTTTTTCGATGGA